>Ga0208693_1000189_pt1 | contig 51807 bp, 46 predicted proteins | sample AD_UKC071_MetaG_FD_184438 | JGI IMG/M metagenome (GOLD analysis project Ga0208693, IMG submission 184438) | Active sludge microbial communities of municipal wastewater-treating anaerobic digesters from USA - AD_UKC071_MetaG (SPAdes) (version 2) | ecosystem: Engineered > Bioreactor > Anaerobic >... | reverse complement strand
AGGCACACGTGATAAACCGAGTACTTTCCCGTGCGGTAAGTTAAAACTGCATGTAGTTTAGTCTTGATATCGTGAAATTTTTGTGATAAAATGGCCATGTGATTTATACTCCTCTCCAGAAGAAAATCTGCCTGTTTTCTTCTTCACATGGTCGAGTATAAATCATTTTTGCTTTTTATTCAACAAAAGTCTCAAATGTATTGTAACATAACACTTCTCCGGAGGGCCTTTTTTAATTTTGTCTTTACTTATGCCGTTCCCGATGTTATAATTTAATTTCTTCGGACGCAACGCCCTGCCGTTTTATTTTATCCATCAGGTTGTGTTGCTCGCGGTCCTGCTCTTAACCGGCGTTATCTTTTTCGGTTTCTAAGTTATGAATAAAAAACACGCCCCTCGTCATACAATGGATTATTGAGGGGTGCTTTTTATGATAAAACCGACTGAGGAATATTTGCTTTTACTGAGCGAAAAAGAGGAGATGGCGGGCGGGTTGATTGTCAATACTAACGAGAATATCGGCGTCATCGCGAACGTCTCCGAAAAAGAGAAATTCTTTAAACTCGGGCAGAAGGTCGTGTATAAACCCAATAAAGCGGAAGAGGTTTATCGCGGTACCGAAAAATATCTGCTTGTTAAGAAAGAAGACGTGATGGCGGTGTTTATCGATGAGTAGCGAGCTTAAGTACGGGAAGACGGCGCGCGAGGCGCTCAGGCGCGGAGCGAACGCCATCGCCGACGCGGTGCGGGTGACGCTGGGGCCGAAAGGGAGAAACGTCGTTATCGACAAGGGCTACCCGGCGCCGTTCGTGACGAACGACGGTGTTACGATCGCCAAGGAAATTGACCTGGAGAATATTTTTGAAAACGCCGGCGCCCAGCTTTTGTATGAAGTCGCGAACAAAACAAACGACGCCGCCGGCGACGGGACGACGACGGCGACGGTTCTCGCGCAATCGATAATCGAACTTGGGATGAACGCCGTTGAGCGGGGAGCGAATCCCGTGCTTTTGAAGGAGGGAATCGACTTCGCGGCGCGCGCGGTCGCCGAGCGCTTGAAGGAAAAGTCCCGACCGGTGGAAACCGACAACGAGATTGAAAACATCGCCGCAATTTCATCAGGGGACCGGGAGATTGGGCGGATAATCGCCCGGGCGATTGAAAAAATTGGTCGCGGCGGGGTCATTAAAGTCGACGAGTCGGCGTCGTTCGAGACGGAACTCGAGGTGGTCGAGGGGATGCAGTACGACAAGGGGTATGTCTCGCCATATATGGTTAGCGACCGCGAACAGATGAAGATTGAACTGGAAGACGCGTATCTTCTCTTAACCGACCAGAAAATAAGCACCGCCAAGGAGATCCTTCCCGTCCTGGAAGGGATGACGAAAATCAATAAGCCGCTTTTGATAATCGCTGACGAGATTGAAAACGAAGTCATAAGCATGCTTGTCGTCAATAAAATGCGCGGCGCGTTGAACGCCGTCGCCACCAGGGCGCCCGGTTTCGGCGTCCAACAAAAGGAAATACTCCAGGATATCGCGGTTCTGTTCGGCGGTGTTTATTGTTCCAAGGAATTGGGAATGAAATTAAACGATTTAACCGTGGAGAAACTTGGTCGCGCCGCCAAAGCGATCATTACCAAAGACTCCACGACGCTCATCTCGGAAAACAAAAAAACGCCGGCCGTCGCGGCCAGAATCGCCGAGATCGAGGCGCGGATCAAGCGTTCAACGAATGATTACGAGATATCGCGCTGCCGGGAAAGGCTTTCCAAACTCACCGGCGGAATAGCGCTGATTAAAGTCGGGGCCGCGACCGACGCGGAGTTAAAACATAAAAAGTTAAAAATTGAAGACGCCGTCAACGCTACCAGGGCGGCGGTCGAGGAAGGAATCATCATCGGCGGCGGCGCCGCGTTTGTCGAGGCATACCGCGAGTTAAAGCCGGTTTTAAAAGCGGAGGCGACCGACGCGCAGCGCGGGATTAATATCGTCCTTGAGTCCATATTGCTTCCGACGCATTGGATTTGCGAGAACGCCGGGTTCGACGGAGAGAAAGTATTGTCGTTATACAAGGACGCGAAGAAAAATCACGGTTTTGACGCCAAGGCGGGGCAATGGGTCGATATGTTCGAAGCGGGCATAATCGACCCGACCAAAGTCGCCCGTTCCGCCATCATCAACGCCGCTTCCGTGGCATCGCTTTTTATTACGACCGAAGCGCTCGTCGTCAGGAAAAAAGACGAAAAGAAACTTCCCGACTTGTTGGGCTAAAGACACCAAAGCAATTCATTGTCTGAAACCGGTTTTGAGCCGGTTTTTTTACTTCAATATTCGCGGGTCAATATTTTTCTTGCAATTTTTGTGGATTGTGATAAAATAATGGCAATTAAGAAATAGGGTGGAAGTTATGGCGGGAAACAAGAAAGATTTTTTTAAGAAAATCAAAGAAGTTTCGAAAAGATTCTTAAATTATTTGGTCAAGACGATGAACGGCATGGCGTTGGGGTTATTCTCAACGTTAATTATCGGCGTTATTATCGAGACCATCGGCGATAAATTGGGAATAGAAGAGGTCGTCGTGCTCGCGAGTATATTGAAAATGCTCACCGGCGTCGGTATCGGCATCGGCGTGGGACGCAGCCTGAATCTTGAAGGACTGCGTTTGATCACCGCGGGCGTCGCCGGCGGAATCGGCGGCCTGCCGTATTTTAACGCGTTGAAAGAATTGGTGCCGGGCGTTCGGTACGGTTTGCCGGGGGACCCGGTTGTTATTTACCTGTGCGTCGTTTTGTCAATCGAGTTATTGAATTTGGTTTTAAGAAAGAAGACTCCCGTGGATATTATTTTAATCCCGCTCGCCTCGTCTTTGGTCGCTTTCGGGGTTTTCTACGTCACTTATCAGCCTGTTTCCGCGATGATGAAAGGCATCGGCGAATTTATCATCCGGGCGACGAAAGTCCAACCCTTCTTTATGGGAATCATAATCGCCGTCGTGATGGGGATGGCCCTGACGGCGCCGATTTCCTCGGCGGCGATCGCCGTCTCGATCGGGCTGGGCGGTTTGGCCGGCGGCGCGGCGGTCGTCGGTTGTTGCGCGCAGATGCTGGGGTTCGCGGTAATGTCGCGCAAGGATAACAATATCGGCGCGGTAATATCGGTCGGCATCGGGACCTCGATGTTACAATTTAAAAACATCCTTAAAAAACCGGTTATCTGGTTACCGCCGATTATCGCCAGCGCGATTCTCGGTCCCTTGGCGACGATGGTGTTTAAAACGATGTGCTCGCCGGAAGGAAGCGGGATGGGCACGTCCGGTCTCGTCGGTCAGTTCGGGACGTACGCCGCGATGGGGGGCGGCAAATATTTCTGGCTGAGCGTGCTGTTATTGCAATTCGCCTTGCCGATAATTTTGGTTTATGGTTTGGATTTGCTCTTTCGCCGGGCCGGCTTAATCAAACCGGGCGACCTGAAAATATAAACGCTTATAAATTGACATTAAAATCTTGCTGTGTTAAAATAATAATGGAAGAAATTATTCGCTAGGAGGTAAAAAAAATGCCTACCAAAACATTTATGAATCTTCCGCGCGAGAAACGCTTGCGGATATTGCGCGCGGCAAAAAAAGAATTCTCCAGGGTTCCCCTGGATAAAGCCGTGATCGCCAATATCGTGAAAGAAGCGGGAATTCCGCGCGGCAGTTTCTATCAGTATTTTGATAATGTTGAGGATCTGTTTTTCCATTTGATACACTATATGTACGGGATCGACAAGAAAAAGTTTGCCAAGTACTTAAAGGAAGCCGATAACGACGTTTACGAAGCTTTAAAAATGAAGTTTTCCAACACTATCGATAAACTGACGATCGAGGAAAACCGCCAATTCCGCCTTAACATCATGTCGGCGATTTTCAATGACAAATCCGCGTACGACATGGTCGTTCCGAAAATCATGGAACCGGGAACGGAAGTCGATTTGGCGTATTTCCCGCCGGAAATGCAGAAATCGAAAAATTTTCAGAATTTGCTTAATATTATCAAGATGGTCGGAAAAGCCCTTTTGGAGCGTTATTTGATTAAAGCCGACGACAAAGAAGAAATCAAGAACAATTACAATGATTATATCGATTTCTTAAAGTTCAGCCTGAACAAGCATTAAATTAAAGAAAACAGAATATCTAACTCCCATCGGTTCCTCGCGCGAGGATTAAAAGGGAATACGGTGAAAATCCGTAACAGCCCCCGCTACTGTAAAGAACTAATGAATTTAAAATACCACTGGGCGACCGGGAAGGTTAAATTCGTGTTTGACGTTCTGAGTCAGGAGACCTGCCGATAGCGAGAAACGGAAACACATTTCGGTGGGAAATGGTCGTTTGCTTCTTTTGCGTCTTAATGCCACGATTTGTGTGGCATTTTTTCTTTTTACCGAGGAGGGTTTTTATGACTGATTTTTCCCGAACGCATCCCCTGACGTTATTTTGTTATTTCGCTTCGGCGGTCACGGCGACGCTGCTTACCCACCACCCCGTCATTTTGGCTTTGTCGGGGACGTTTTCCCTTATTTACGCCTTATACAAGGAAAAAGCGCAGACCGCGCTTAAGTCGCTCGTTTTCGTTGTAGCAATCGCTTTGTTTATCATTATTACCAATTCCATCTTCGCGAGCGAAGGCGAAACCGAGCTCTTTTCTCTCGGGAAAGCGGCGATCACGCTCGAGGAGATTTATTACGGCGTCGCGCTCGCGGCGTCTTTCGCTTCGGTAATATTTTGGTTTCGTTTTCTGAACAAAACCCTCTCCGACGATAAATTCATCTATCTTTTCGGAAGCGTCCTCCCGCGAACCGGAGCGACATTGGCTTTAAGTTTAAAATCGATCTCGCTTTTCCGAAAGAAAGCGGAAGATATCAAAGAGGCGCTTGTCGGGTTGGACGGCGGAAGCAAAAGAAGCGTCTTTTCCCGCATGCGCCGCGCGGCGCGGGTTTTTCTCGGGCTTTTCGCCTGGTCGTTCGAAAACGTCGCCGATACGGCGGCGGCGATGCGGGCGCGCGGTTACGGGTTAAAGCCGCGGACGCGATACGCCCGATACCGGTTCCGTTTTTCGGACGGTTTATTGACCGTATTTGCGGTCGCGGTCGTCGCGGCCGTCATTTTCGGCGTCGCATCCGGGGAACTCGCTTACGCGTATTACCCCCGACCCGGAGCGATTGCTTTCGGCTGGGAGGCGATTTGCGCTTACTCTTTATGCGGGATGTTTTTCGCCTGGCCCTTAATTTCGGAGATAAAGGAGATATATAAATGGCGCAGCTTGAAATTCGCAATCTGACGTTCAAATACCCGGGAGCCGGAAAGCCCGTTCTCGATAACTTATCGCTTAGCGTTCGCGCCGGCGAATTCGCGGTTTTGACCGGCCGGACCGGGTCGGGGAAAACGACTCTTCTCAAGATAATCAAAAAAGATATCGCCCCCTACGGCGAGCTTTCCGGCGAGATTCTATACGCCGGGATACCGTATCGCGAAATTGACGGACGAATGTCGGCCGGGGAAATCGGCTACGTCTTTCAGAACCCGGAAAACCAGATCGTTAGCGACCATGTTTGGAGCGAGCTTGCCTTCGGGTTGGAAAATCTCGGCCTTCCCGATGATTTGATCCGCCGTCGCGTCGGGGAAACGGCGAATTTTTTCGGCATCAACAACTGGTTTTTCCGAAAAACCGCCGAACTTTCGAGCGGCGAGACGCAACTTTTGTGCTTGGCTTCCGTGATCGCGATGCGCCCGCGGCTTTTGCTTTTGGACGAACCGATGGCGCGGCTTGACCCGACGGCGCGCGAGCGGTTCCTTTCGTTCCTTATAAAGATAAATCAGGAACTGGGCATCACGGTTTTGCTCGTCGAGCACCAGCTCGAGGACGTGTTGGCGGCCGCCGACCGGGTTATGGTCTTGGAAAGCGGGACGATCGCCGCGAGCGCCGCCCCGCGCGCGGCCGCGGTCGCGTTTTCCGAGGATTGGGTTGGGACTCTTCCCGCGGCGATGCGCTTCTTCCGCGCGACGGGCGGAGTCGGCGATTGCCCGATATCGGTAAAAGAGGGACGGGATTACCTGCGCCGTCATTTCCGAAACGATATTTTTAAATTACCGCCGGTGGATTTAGCCGAAAAAGAAGAAGTTATCGCCGCAAAGGATTTGTGGTTTCGCTACCGGAGACGGGACGAGGACGTGATCCGGGGTTTGCGTTTTTCCATCAAAAAAGGCGAGATCGTCGCCGTCCTGGGCGGGAACGGCAGCGGGAAGACGACGCTGCTCAAAATCATCGCCGGCGTTTATCAGCCCTACCGCGGAAAAGTCGCGGGAAAAGCGAAGACCGCCCTTCTTCCCCAAAATCCCGAGGACTTATTTTTGGGCCCGACCGTCGCCGATGACCTTAAGGAAACGGAAGAATCCCGAAAGTGGATCCGGGAACTTTCCGCCGAGCAGTTTCTTTCAAGGAATTTTTATGATCTTTCCGGCGGGGAAAAACAAAAGGCGGGATTGCTTCGCGTGTTGGGAACCGCCGCCGACGTCCTGCTTCTTGACGAGCCCACTAAGGGGCTCGACGAAAAAGAAAAACGCGACATCGCCGGGATTCTAAAAAGCCTGCGTAACAAAGGCGTCACTTCCGTCGTCGTAACTCACGACGCGGAGTTCGCGGCGGAAGTATCCGACCGTTGCGCGCTGCTTTTCGCCGGCGAGATCGTCGCCGCCGGCGCGCCGCGCGAGTTTTTCTCCGGCAATTGCTTCTACACGACCGCGAGCGCCCGCATCGCTCAAGATTACTACCAAGGCGTCGTCACGGTCGGGGAGCTCGTGATGCTGGCGAGGGAGAACGGCGCGAAATGAAGAGACTGCTCGCGCGACAGGCGTTTGCCGTGGTCGCGATTATTTCCGTTCTTGTCCTCGGTTTTTTCGCGTTTCTCGCCGAGGCGTATTATTTGCTTTTCATTATCGGCGCTTTGCTCTTGTGTCTTCCCTTTGTTTACCGGTACGAGGCCAAGGCGCTTGATGTCGAGGAAATCGTCGCCCTGGCGACTTTCACGGCGCTAACCGTGATTGGACGTCTCGTTTTCGCGACTCTCCCGGGAACGCCGGTCACGGCGATGTTAATCTACGCGGCTTGTTTTTTCGGCAAGACGACGGGTTTTATGCTCGGGGTTTTGACGGCGCTGGTTTCCAATTTGTTTTTAGGTCACGGCGCCTGGACGCCCTATCAAATGGCGGCCTGGGGGATTATCGGCTATTTGTCGGGTTTTTTCCGTCCGCTTTTGTTTCCCAAAAAAAACGGCGAAGAAAGTTTTTTTGCCTTTAGAAGTTATAAAACCGTGATAAATTTAGCGATCCTCTCCGTTTGGGGAGCTATTTGCGGGGCGCTTTTTTCCCTGATCACCGATTTAAATAGCGTGTTTTTTTATTACGGAAAATTTACTCTCGCGCGTTATCTTGCGGTGATTTCCGTCGCTTTCCCGGTAACCTTGGAGTATATCATTACCAATGTCATTTTCGTTCTTTTGTTTTATCAGCCGCTCCTTCATATTTTCACCCGGCTCAGACAAAAACGCGGCGTCGGCATGTAAAGCAAACAAACGTTTTCTACTCGTGATAGTGAAAAAATCTTATATATGTCGTAAAATGTGGTATAATAAATTTGAAGGTGTTTCCTTGCTAACCACCTAATAAAAATAAAACAAGGAGTTTTCCGTTATGACGATTAGAAGAATTACAAAATTGGCCGCGGTCGCGGCTTTATACGTCGCGTTTACGATTATTAACCCGTTTTCCTACGATATGGTCCAGTTCCGGGTATCGGAAGTTTTGGTGCTCTTATGTTTTTATCGCCGCGATTACGGTTACGCCCTTATTATCGGTTGTTTTATCGCTAACTTATTCGGGCCGATGGTCCTCGTTGACGCTTTTTTCGGAAGCTTGGCGACGGCGATTTCGGTGATGTTTATCGCCCGAAGCAAAAACATCGTTCTCGCGAGTCTTTACCCGGTTGTTTTTAACGCCGTGATTGTCGGTCTCGAATTGCATTACTTTTTGAAGCTGCCGCTATTGGAATCGATGGCCTGGGTGGCGCTTGGCGAGTTCGTGGTCGTTACGACCGTCGGCGTAATCTTGTTTAAAATTCTTGAAAAAAACGACGGTTTCCTTGATTTTATCGAGGCCAATCAAAATCTCCCGCAGGATTGATCTCGCAAACGATAATAAATAACCCGTCTCTTTCATATTTATTATTATGAAAGAGATTTTGTTTTTAAGCGTCGCCTGCGTCATTCTCGGCACCGGAACGGGGGCGCTTTTGGGAATATTTTTCGGGTTAAAATCTATCGGTAAAACAATGGCCTTTACCGGCGGGTTAATGCTCGGCATCGTTATTTTTGACCTGGCGCCGGAAGCTTTGTCTCATGGGAATCTCCCGGTCGCGGCCGCCGGTATTTTCGCCGGCGTTTTTTTTGTTTTCCTGGCGGCGGCGTTTATTAATAAAGGCGAAAAATCACCGTCACGGCCACCGCTTTATAACGTTGGGATAATTCTTATGCTCGCGATGGCTCTGCATAACTTCCCCGAGGGGATGGCGATCGGAAGCTCCGCTATCGCCGATTTTAAATCGGGTCTCGTCGTCGCTTTTATCATTACCCTGCATGATATTCCCGAGGGAATGGCCGTCGCGGCCCCCTTGACAGCCGGGCCCGGCAATAAGATAAGCGTTTTTATCGCGACGCTTATCTCCGGTCTTTCGACCGTGGCGGGCGCGCTCTTTGGATTATGGTTCGGTCGGATGTCGACCGCGGGACTTGCTTTTTGTTTGGCGGCCGCCGCCGGAGCGATGCTTTACGTCGTCTTTGGCGAGATGCTTCCCCGAGCGTTCGCGGAGCGAAAAGACAAAAAAATTGCGTTAATTACAATTATTGGCATAATAATGAGCGGTATTTTGTTAAAAATCATAAAATAAGGTTGTATTAATAACACTGTTATGATAAAATGTAATTCACAGACACGAGGGAAATCGGAGAGGAATGCAATGCAGAAAATTTTTCGCCAATATTCTTTCGGGAATGATATCAAAAGCATCGATTCCTTTGGACATGGGCATATCAATAAAACTTACCTGGCGATAACCGGCAACGGTGAAAAATATATATTGCAAAGAATCAACCAAGATGTTTTTAAAAAACCAAAAGAAGTAATGAAAAACATCGAACTAATAACGAAATACATCCGCGGCCAAGTGATTAAGGAAGGCGGGGATCCTTCCCGCGCGGCGTTGGAGATTATCCCTACGGTCAACAATAAAACCTACGCCGTCGTCGATAATTTTTACTGGCGCTGTTATCGCTATGTTTGCGGGGCTAGGACCTACGAGATTATCGAGGAACCGGAAATGTTTTATGAAGTCGGGAAAGCGGTCGGCGTCTTTCAAAGACAGCTGGACGGGTTCCCGATCGAGAAATTGCATATCACAATTCCCGATTTTCACAACACGCCCGTTAGATTCGAAAGGTTTCTGCGGGCGACGTATACCGATATCAACGACGTGGGGCTGGAGGCCTTTAACGAAGTTAAGTTCATCATCGACCGTAAGGACATCATGGGCGTTATTACCGGCATGCTGGACCGCGAGGAAATTCCCTTGCGCGTGACCCACAACGACACGAAACTAAACAATATTATGATCGACGAGAACACGAAAAGAGCGATCTGCGTCATTGACTTGGACACGGTGATGCCGGGGTCGGTTTTATACGATTTCGGCGACGCGATCCGCGTCGGGGCCTCGACCGCCGTCGAGGACGAGCCCGATTTGTCTAAAGTAAAACTGGACAAAAAATTATTCTCGCTATTCAGCCGCGGCTTTTTGGAAGAAACGCATGAATTGCTGAACGAGAAAGAAATCGAGCACCTTGTCGAAGGCGCGCGGATTATCACGCTCGAGTGCGGGATGCGGTTTTTGACCGACTACTTTGAAGGGAATAACTATTTCAGCATTTCTTACCAGAAACATAATTTAGTCCGGGCCCGCGCCCAGTTAAAACTTGTTCAGGAAATCGAAGAAAATTACGACAAATTACAAGAAATCATAAAAAATATTATTACTGACCTAAAAAAATAGGTCTTTTTTTTGCTTTTGAATAATTTATTTTCCCCTTTATTCCCGGTTTTCGCTATGCTATAATTTTTTTGGCGCGCCTTGATTATGAAAATAAATCAAGGAGGAAAGTCATAGTGAAAGCTTTTTTAAAGTTCTTGTTTTTGTTTTTCGTTTTGGTTTTGGCCGTCCGGGGCGCGTCAACGCTCGCGTCTCCCGACGAGAACCGTTATTATTACCCGGAAGGAAGCAATTATCTAGATCCCGATAATTTTACCTCAGGCGGAACAGGTTATTACAGGTTTTGCTCGATCGGGATGTTTCGGGTCAAGCCGGCGACGACTTATTGTTTTTGTTCGCTCCAGCCGGATTTGTTTCAAATCGGTTGGTATGATTTTGAGTTTTTTGACGCGGCGGGACGGTCGGTCCCTGAAATCACGACCTACGAATACCGCTATCAGGAAGGAAACATTATCGCGATGGTCTTTGAAACGCCGGCTTCCGCGCGTTTCATGATTATTGAGGTTGAGACGTGTCCGGTCGGCGACGGGGAAGTCGAGGAGTTCGCGGTTGATAAGTATTTTGCTTTGTCGGAAGGAGAAGAGGCTCCGGAAGGCGACGCGCGCTATCAAGGACCCGGCTCGTTCTATCCCCTGACGGACGTCGAGGAGATGCGGTATTACGCGTCATATAACGACGTTATTAAAGTTGAGGATCTGTTGGCATGCCTGCGCGCCGTCGATGATGTCGACGGCGACATAACCGCCCGCATCGAGATAAGCGAGGACGCTTATACGGAAAACGCCGCCGTCGTCGGCGTTTATCCCGTCCGTTTCTCGGTAAGCGACGAAAGCGGGAACACGGCGTCGCTCGCGGTCTATATATCCGTCTGCGACTGGGACGCCCCCGCGATTTTCGGTCCCGAAGCAATCGACGCCGAGCCGGACGAGTTTTTTTCGGAGGATTATTTGCTCGGGATGTTGACCGCCCGCGACGACTATGACGGCGACCTATCCTCCGCGATAACCGTCGTCCGTAACGACTATGCCGGCAATCATGACCGGGAAGGAATTTACCGGGTCGAGTTCGCGGTGAGCGACGGGTCGGGAAACCTCGCGACCCATATTATCAATATCAACGTCAAGGACCGGACGCCGCCGGTAATCACCGGCCCGTCCGAGTATAGAAAACCGAATAATGTCGTCATACCGCTTAACCAAATACTTTCCGAATATCGGGCCGCGGATAACGTCGACGGCGATATCACCGATTGGATTGAGATTGTCGAGAATAATTACTCCCGAAATCCGAACCGGGTAGGGTCTCACGCGATCACCCTTTCCGCAAGCGACTCCGCGGGAAACGAGACAACTTTCACGCTTTACGTGATTGTCGAAGACGTGACCGCGCCGATATTTTTGATTGACGTGGAGAAAATCGCCGTCACCGTAACCGCGGACGGGGTAATCCTTCGCGACCTGATCGCTCAAACCGCAAATTCCGACGCGGGGATTATCGAGGTGATAAGCGACGGGTATACCGGCAACGAAAAAACGCCGGGAACTTACGGGGCGCTGCTTAAGGTTGGCGGGAAATATTATAAATTAGAGGTTACCGTTAACGGCGCGGAAGAGCCGCCGCGCCCGAAAAAGAAAAATTTCTTTAAGAAGATCGGCGACTTTTTCAAAAAGTTATGGAAAGGATTGCGGGGGTTGTTTAAAAAGTAAACGGAAATAAAAACCGGGCGTCCTTGGTCGGCGCCCGGTTTGTTTTTAAAAGCCGCCGAAACGGCGGGTTATTTATAGTAGTTTTTAAATCGTTTTTCAAGATAATTGCGGGGAACGGGATCGTACCCGCCTTTTGAGAGCGGGTTGCAGCGAAGGATTCGCCACGCGGAAAGCGCGAGAGCGGTAAAAAAGCCAAACTTTTTAAAAGCCTCGAGTGAATACTCCGAGCATGTCGGGTGATATTTGCATCGTTTTGGCCGGTTTCCGGCCGTTTTTTGATAATGCGCGATCAATTTTATCATCAATTTGTTCATCGCCGGTCCTCGTCTTTATTTTATATTATACCACATTTTTTAAAAGCGGTTATTTGTTTTTAACGTTATGGAAATAAATTCTGCGGTTTAAAACCGGTAATAAGTTCAAAATATTTATATGATATATTTGCTTATCGTAATAGTTATCATATTGGTTATGCCGATTAAAGTCGTGGCGGCGCGTGACGACGTCCGCGGCGACGTCGATATTTTTTTCACGAAAATCTTTGATCTCCGGCTTGATTTCGATCAACTTGTGCGAAGACTGTTCGCGGAGAGAGGCGACCCGGAACGCGTCACGGCCCGAAGCATTCTCTTAAGCATCGGTTATTACCGTCAGGCAAAAAACATTATTAGCACGACGACGAGAATGATCAAAATCAAGAAACTTACGTTTATCATTAAGACTAAATCGGGGAGTCTTGAGGCCGATACTTGGGGGTATGTTTTCAGTTGGATTGCGATCGGATATTTCCGCGATTTCGTTCACCGGAATTTCCGCGTCGTCGAAAACGAGTACTATAATCATCAGGTCGCGGCCGCCAACAAGATAAATTTCGAATGTCATTTCAACGTCCGGCTGGCATATATCCTCCTCGCGTTAATTAGGCACTTTAAAGACATTCCCAAAATCATTAAATTTATGAAGAAAGGAAAAAAGGTTTATGGAGCATCCAATATCTGAACTTTTTAAGATTTCGCTTAATTGCATTAAAGATATGATTGACGTTAACACGATCGTCGGGGAGGCGATCAAGATTGACGATAAAACCTCGATTATTCCGGTTTCGAAAGTGAAATGCGCTTTCGCGACGGGTGGCTGCGAGCAGAAAAATGTCAAAACGACCGAGGAACGCGATTACCCGTTCGGCGGCGCGACCGGCGGGACTTTAACGCTGACGCCGATGGCGTTTCTCGTTTGCGGCGAGGACGAGGTTAAATTGCTTCACATGGCCGAGCATGTCCACCTTTACGAAAAAATTATTGACCAACTGCCCGTTACCGTCTCGCAAATCAAAGATATCTTTTCCGCAAACCCGAAAATCACCAATCTCGAGGTAATCGAGAGAACAAAATAATCGTTGGCGACTCTTTTTGTCGTCATTTTTGTTGCGCGGCGTTTCGGCTCGTTTAATAGAGCGAAACGGCCGCTTTTTTATTGCTTGCCAATCGATTTCATCTTGAAAAAAGCCAACCGATATGATAATATTGTATGAGGAGGTTTTTATGCTGGCGGTAATAACGAGCGACCTGCACGGCCGCCTTGAGATTCTGCGCCGGTTGGTGATCGAATACCCCGACGCCGATCTTTTTCTCGACGCCGGCGATAGCGGAAGGAAGCCGGCCGAACTTGATCCTTTCGTAAGCGTGAAGGGAAATTGCGATATTTATGGCTTCGAACGGTTTCGCGTTATCACGTTCGGGGACGAGAGAATTTACTTGTTTCACGGCGACCGAGCCGATTTGAGCGACGAGGCCTTATACGCGCGGGCGCTTCGCCATCGGTGCAAGATAATCGTGCACGGTCATACCCACGTCCCGAGATATCATTGTTACCGGGGCGTGCGGATTATCTGCCCGGGTTCGCCAGCGTACCCGCGCGGCGGATCCGCCGCGACGTATGTCGTCCTGCGCGGGGGATCGGCCGCAAAAGTGGAGTTTGTTATGGTGGATTATGAAAAAAGTTGATTTATATTACGATTTGGTTGACCGCGCGGCGATGATTTATCATCGCAGTTTGAAAACCGATTATCTCGATTCTTTGCTTTTGGCCGCTTGCGGTATTATTCACGAGGATTATGACTCGCGTTTAGACGATGAAGATATAAAAGAAATGGAAAATATTTGCCGGGAAATTTACTCGACGGAGTTTCTTAACGAGGAAGTCCGGTTGGCTTCGCAGCTTTTGATCGCAAAGGCGTTTAAGCATATCGGTTATTCCCTTGACCTGATGACCCCGGACGCCGTCAATTATTTGATCGCCGCCGCCGTATGCCACCGATTTCGGAATAAAAAAATATCGATTCTTGACACCGCGTTGGGAACGGGGAATTTGCTTCAGGCGATATGCAATCGGATGGATGTCGACCCCGATCTTTTTGGGATTGAATACGATTGGCGGCTCGCGCAGCTTGCGCGAGCGCTTGCGAATTTGCAAGGGAACGCGATTATTATTTATTATCAGGACGCCCTGAGGGATTTGATTGAGAAGGTCGATCTCATTATCGGCGACCTTGACGGTTACGATGTCGCTGACGACCTCGTCTCGGGAAGCAAGCTGTACGGGAAAGGCGTAAGATATTTTCCATACTTGGTAATTGACGCCCGCTTGAGAAACTTAAAGAAAAATGGGGTTTTTATCTATGTCGTCGATAATGATTTCTTTTCCCATCCGGGGGCTCCCGTTTTCCGGGAAGAGATTAAAAAAAAGGCGACGTTTTTGGGAGTGGTGACCCTCCCGCAATCAATGTTCCATCAACAACATGGCGGGAAAAGCATCTTCATCGGAACGAACGCGTTAAAGAAAAATCACCAGACGATAATAATGACTATTAATGACACCGAAAAAAACACGTTGGCCGCGGCCGTGGACAATATTGTCCGATTGGTCGATATGTTTTAAAATACACGCGATAGAAAGGACGCTTTTATGATTAAAGTAATGGCGATAAACGCCGGAAGCTCATCATTAAAATTCAAGCTTTACGACATGCCGGAAGAGACGGTAATAACGGAGGGGAATATCGAGAGGATTGGTCACGAGGACGCGTATTACACGATCAATATTAACGGGGATAAAATAAAGACGGTTTTGCCGGTTAAAAACCATAAAGAAGCGACCAACCTTTTGCTTGACGACTTGGTGAAAAGGAAGATCGTTTCCTCCCTGGACGAGATTAAGGGCGTCGGCCATCGAATCGTTCAGGGCGGCGATTATTTTTCCGACTCGGTCATCGTTGACGACGACGTAATCGCCAAAATCGACGAGTTATGCCAGTTGGCGCCGCTTCACAATCCGGCGCATTTGACGGGAATCAAAGCTTTCATGGAAGTGTTGCCCGACGTTCCCAACGTCGTTGTTTTCGATACCGCTTTTCACCAGACGATGGCGGAAGAAGCGTATATGTACGCTTTGCCCTATGAGTGGTACACGAAACACCGTATCCGCAAATACGGGGCGCACGGCATCAGCCACCAGTACGTCGCCCGAAAGGCCGCTGAAGTGGTCGGCGTCCCGATTGAGGAGTTAAAAATCGTCACCTGTCACTTGGGCAACGGCGCCTCGATCGCCGCTGTTCAGGGAGGAAAATGCGTTGACACCTCCATGGGACTTACGCCGCTTGAGGGAATCCCGATGGGGACGCGGAGCGGGAATATCGACCCGGCGGTGGTCGAGTTTATTTGCATGAAAGACAACTTAACTGTTTCCGAGGTTTTATATATATTAAACCATAAATCCGGCTATCTCGGCGTGTCCGGGATATCCAACGACTCGCGCGATTTGGAGGAAGCGATGCAGCGGGGGGATAAGCGCAGCAAGCTTGCGCTTGATATCCAGTACAAGCGCATCGCCGATTACATCGGCAGTTACTATGTTTATATGGGCGGGATCGATATTATCGTCTTCACCGCCGGAATCGGGGAGAATTGTAGCCGCTGCCGGAGCGAGGTCTTGCGCCGGGTAAAGGTCCTGGGCGTGGAACTTGACGAGGAGGCAAACGCCAAGGCCCGCGGCGAGATCAGGGAACTGACCACGAGAGATTCGAAAATCAGGGCGTTTCTCATTCCGACGAACGAGGAATTGGTTATCGCCCGCGATACCGTCCGGTTGGCCAGGCTGATCCAGTAGCGATTATTAATAAAAAAAAGGGGAATAGATGAAAAAAAGAATTTTGCTTTTGTTTTTGTCGTTTTTTTTGCTTTTTACGGCATCCGGTTGTTTCTTCAGGGATTCCGACGAGCAAGCCAAGTTTGAAGGATTGATTGAAGAATATTTTTATTTGTATGTCAGCGATCCCATGACCGTTAATTTCACGCTTGACAAACCGGAAAAGTACGGTCTTGAAGACTTGCAAGTTACCGCATATGCTTTTTCCGAAGAGAATTATCAAGCCTTCGGCGAGCAACTTGTCAAATTCAGGGAGCGTTTAAAAGCGGTTAGGTATAATAGCCTGACCGCCGCGCAACAAATGACATACGACGTTGTGCTTGCGGATTTGGACAACTTGATCGCGTTTATCGAATATCCTTACCACTTGTCCGATCTTGGCGCGACACTCGGCTACCAGGTTATGTTGCCGATCGTATTATCCGAATATCGTTTTAAGAACGCAAACGATATCGCCGATTATTTCGCCTATCTTTCCGCAACCCGCGGGATCTTCGAAGGAATGGTGGAATTTGAGAAAACGCGCGTTGAAAAAGGATTTGGGTTTCCGTTAGGGATGTATAGCCTGATGGCTGAGCAATGCGGCGAGATCGCCGCGACGGAAGAGATTTTCCTGATTCCGATCTTTAATGATAAAATCGCCGCCGCCGGGTTTTTAACGGACGCCGAAAGAAACGATCTTAAAACCGAGCACCTCTCCCGCGTCGGGGAGTTTATCGATGCCTACGCTTACCTGCGGGAGGAACTCGAGAAAATTGAGGCCCCGTCGTTTCCCGACGGCGGATTATGCGCGTATGCAGACGGCGCCGATTTGTATGAGTTAATCGTTCGCGCCGACGCGGGCTGCGATATGGATATCGATGAAATCTATGATTACCTCTACGATAAGATGGAAGACGATATGAGGTTCGTGGCTAACTACTTGATGGTTTACCCCGAAATGGCCGCCGCTATTGACAATCCTAATTTTCTTTCATCCCGGGATAAGACGGAAATTTTCGAGTTGTTGCGGGAAGCGGCGGAGGATGATTTTCCTTTTCCGGCGGATGAATTTGACGTGCGCTTTGAGGATATCCATCCCCTGCTTCGCGATTACGTTTCCCCGGCGTTTTATTTATTATCCCCGATTGACGCCGAAGTGACCGAGGTAATCTATATTAATGAAGAAATATTGACCGACGCCACTCAGGCTTATTTCACAATCGCTCACGAAAGCATTCCCGGCCACATGCTCCAGCACAACGTTCTGAAAAAAAGCGATTGGCCGGACGCGCGGAAAGTAATGGATTTTATCGGCTATTCCGAAGGCTGGGCGGTGTATGTCGAAGAATATATCGGCAAGTATCTTGACGTTGACGATACGCTCCTTCGCGCCTACATGGCGGCGAGGCGGATAAATTATACTATTTTGTGCCTTGCGGAAATAGAGGTTCATTATTACGGCTTGGACCTAAACGAGTTGCAATCCTGGTTTCGTGATTTCGGGGGAATTTCGGTAGATGATCTTTACGAGATATACTACTTGATATTAGAGGAACCGGGGTATTTTTTGAAATATTACTTAAGTTATTACTTGCTTTCCGATCTTAAGGAAGATTTTATTTTCAGGTTAAAGCGCGAAAAGATTGACACCGATAATTACGATTACGAATTCCACAAATTCTACCTCGATTTCGGGTCTGCCCCGTTTTATGTCATGGAAAAATGGATTAAAAATTATATTGATAACAATTATTAAACCCGGCGGCGGGTTTTTTTTGTTTTCTCCCCCGGCGATATTTTTCAAACGGAAATCGCGCCCCGATGACAAATATATGGTCGGAGGTGATTGGATGCGAAAACTGTTTTTGTCCGCCGCGATTGTCTTGCTTTTTGCGGGAGCGCGCGTTAAAGCCCGCACGATAATCACGGAAGCGGGGGCGTTAAGCGACGAGTTGCTCCCCGAGGACGGATGCGGGATCGTCGATGGCGCCGTCGACTGGAATAAGCCGGGCCGGTATCCGGTGATGTTTGAAGACGGGGAAGCCGGCGAGGTTATCGTCGCGAGCGGCGATGAGTTCTCCGGCGGATTTGATATCGAAAAAGTATATAATCGCATCAATCTTGAGGAAAGTTTTGATTTTTTTGATGTTTTGTTCGCGTCGGAGGACGAGTATTATATTTACGGGGCTATAAGACGCGACGATTTTCCCTATAGCCCGATATATAGCGAAGGGTTCCTGTACGTGGCATATTACAGCGAAAACTGCTTGATGTGGGAACATATCGTTTATCCCGACCGCTACGGCGGCTTTGCCTCGGCCTGTCTTGCGCCTGGCGGCATCGCTCTCATCGGGGACTACGACAGCAGGGGCGAAGGAAGGAACGTCGTTATCTGTCGATATAATAATAAAGGCGGTCTCGTTTACCGGCGGGAAATCCACGGTTCCGGCAATGATTTCGCTCACAAGATTTTTTATGACGAGGGGATATTCAGGTTTGTTCTCTCGGCTAATTCCCACGATCAAGATTACGATTTCCGCCGCGGGGGAGATTACGACATTATTTGCGGTTATTGGCGGCCGGAAACGGATGAATTTCGCCTTGCCGGGTTCGGCAATTCCGGCGACGAAGTTTACGCCGGGGCCGCCATGTCCGGCGGAAAACTTTGCGTCGGCGCCGAGTTTGTCGGGACGGGCGCTTTTAAGGATGACGGGAAGACGCGCTTTCAGGGTCTCGTCTTAGTATCGCCGGACCTTGAGATAAAAGGATTCGCGCCGCTCGCCGACGGGCCCGCGCCGCTGCCGGTTTATAGCTGCGGCGGCGACTTTTTTGTAATGCAAAAGTATTACGCGCAGCCGTATATCGATTTTCACTTTTATGACGGCGACTTGCGATTCGCGGTAAGCAGGAGAGTCGCGCTTCCCGACGGAATGCGCGCCGATGACGCGAAGCTTTATATCCGCGATGAGGATATCGTGATCTTCGCCGTCGGCAAAACCCAAAGCCGCGACGGGTTGTATTTAGCCTTGGCCGGAAAATCTTTTCATCGCCGGGTAGAAAAGATCTTCCCCGTCGACGACTCCCCGTATATCGTGGGGCTTTATCTGACCGCTGCCGGGGAGATTGTCTTCGCGTACCTTTCCGGGAATAAAAATGTTTTATATATAAAGGGCTTAATCCGCGTCGGGAAGGAATCAAACGTTACCGATATGGAAAAAATGGTTGTCCATAGCGACGACGTTTATTTAAACGGTCGCGGCATAGCGAAAAGAGAGACCTTGTTTAACGCGACGGAGAATATCCTCGCCCCCCTGGGGACTTATTATAATCTTGAGCGGTTTGTCTCGGATAAATATATCGTCTACTTGCCGGTTAAATTAGTGTACAGGCCGCGGTTTAATGTCAAAAACGGCGAGATTTATGATGTCGGCTACACGCTCTTTTTTAACGGCGAGGGTTACTTGAATAACGAGCCGGTCCGGATTGGCCACGCGGTTGCGGAACCGGGAAATTATATCTTAGAAATCGTCGGCAACGGCGGCGAAAGAAGCTCGGTCTTTTTTTCCGTCGCTTATTTAAGCGAGAAGGAAGGAGACTGGATCGCGAGACGGCCGACGCCGGCGCTAACATGTCGTTACGCCCCGCATCCGGCGTCTTTTTCCAACCTGCCGGCGATAAATTTTGAACGGGAACAGGCGGAAGACAATGGCGGCGGCGGGTTTTATCTTGTTTGCGCGGCGGTTTTAATCGGTTTGCTTGCGGGCGGGTTAGCACCCGTTGGGAAACGAGGGGACGATTATGCTTAAGTTTTTGTTTCTCTTTGTTTCGACCTTGTTTGTTAACGCCGCCGCTCCGGAGGATTATCTGACGGTATTATCCAAAAACCGGGAGGAGGAGACGGTAATTGCCCAGGCGGAAGAATACCGTCTCGTTTGGAACGGCTCCGAGCGCGCGTTAACGACCAAAGACGGCTCATGGCGTCGCGAGGTCGGTCCGGCGGATGAAAGCCTGTTAATCGCCTATAACGGCGACTGCCTCTTATTTTATTATCATGATGAATATCTGCGTCTAACCGTCTATGACCGGGGCGGGAATAAGCTCTATGACGGCGTATTGTTTGATAATCCAGTAACCGCGCGCTGGGACGTCTGCTGCGGGAACTATATTTATGTCGCCGGCGGGGTTTCGCGTTACACGGATGAAAGGTTTATTTCCGCCGCGGAAGGGAAAGCGTTGGGCGGAGAGGACGCGTTTTTGGCAAGATTTGACGACGAGTATAATTTAATCGACGTCGCCGTGTTTGGCGGCGAGAAAAACGAGAGATTTTCCGCCGTTTGCGCCAACGGCGAGAGCGTTTTTCTTGCCGGGCATAAAGTTCCGGGCGGTGGCGGCGATTTCGGAAACGGCGGCCGTTATGTCGACACCGTGTTCGTCGTTAGTCTGGACGATGAACTGAATATCTCGGAATCTCGCGTCCTGGCGTCGACCGATAAGATCGTTTCCCTGCGTTATTACAAAGACCGGCTTTTCTTGGTTTTATCCCGCAGGGTTTATAAATTCGACGACGACTTAAACACTCTGCATCGAGAGGATCTTGAGGAAAAAGTAATCGCCGCTTGTTTTTCGGGTATTAACCGTCTGGCGTTGTTCGCGGCGGCCGAGGGATATATATACAATACGTACACATTTGTTCGGGAGTACGTTTTCTCATACCCTTCCGCGGACGCGATCCGCGTCCGAAACGACGCGGTGGCGCTTTCGACGCCCGTCGGGGATTTTTTGCTGGACGTCGCCTGCCTGCGATATTTCAAGCCGCCAGCGTTTTATTGCCCGGACGCCGATTACCGGGGCGAAGCGCATACTTTGTTCGGTCCCGCTCGCTTGCTGAGGGAAGAAAGCGAACCCTATTTTGACCCGTCCGTTTACGGGCGCTACCTGCGAAAATATATTTATTCCACCGCCGCCGGTTTGGAGTTTGCCGTCGAGCGCGAGATGGAGGTTTATTTCGAGGCTAACGTCGACGAGGACGCGATTTACCCGTTGGGATACCGGCTGCGTTTTACCGGCGTAGCTTATCTTAACGGCATGAAAATCATCAACAACTATCCCTTGGACGAAGCGGGAGAGTATTTATTGGAACTCATCGGCGCAAACGGGGAGACGCGTCGCGTGCGCTTTCGCGTCGCTTCCTCGCAGATTAAGTTTTCCGATCTTGCCGTGAAAACTTGGGATATTGAAACGGCTCCTGACTCCGTGTTTTATTTCCGGCTCGAATACGATGGCGGCGGGGAATGCGAAATCGCGAGCGTCGTTGTCAACGGCTTGGAGACCGACGAGTTAATCGTTGACCGGACCAGGAGGATAATTGATGTGAAAATGCGAGCGCCTGGGGAATGCGGAATTCATTATTACCGTTTGGAAAAGATTAATTATTTATATCGCGGCGATTATTTCAGTCATGATATTAATAAAACGATAACCGTTAATGTCTTGAGACCGTCCCCGAAACTCAACCTTACCGCGTCGGGAGGGCTAGGGTTTAAGGCCGAGCTTGACGATGCGTTCGCAACCGCCCGTTATTTCTCGCTCGTGGCATATTCGCCCCGCGAGGAAATCAGGAAAAAATACAGTCTCGCCAATAATAATATTTATTTAAACGGTCTCTCCGCGGGCGAGGAATATCAAGCAAAACTCTTTCTCGTGTATAATAACGGGAACGGGAAATACCAAGAAATCGAACTGCTTGAGGTCACGATAAGCGGCCAAAGCGAATGTAAAATCGGCGAGATTGAGATTTTGGAGTCGGAAGAAACCCTAAAAAGATTTAATATCAACCTTAACAAAAACGCCGGGTTACAATCTGTCGGCAGGGCTGGCGAGATACTCTACCGCAAACCGAAAAAATCGCCGTCGCCGGCGATTATGGCCGCGTTTGGGGTGGTGATTTCCTTCGGGATTGTTTTCGGGATTAAAAAAACAGTTTTGCGAAGGCGAAACAAGAAGTCCGGCGCGAAAGTTTAAGAGCGGGTCTGTCTGACCCGCTTTTTTGTTTTCGCGTGAAAACGTTGACAAAAAAAAGGTTTTTTCACAAGATTGCTTTTTTGTATATTTTTTGATATAATGGGAAAGAATTTTTAGGAGGAAGATATAATATGCCATTTGCAGCACTTTTTACCAATTCGATGTTATTACCGGTTATACTATTCTTGGTAACCTATGTTTTGCTTTTAGTGATTCCCAAGTACCGGCCGTATATCGCGCTCGCGACAGCTTTGATCTTTATCGGCCTGAAAATTTTACCCGTCAAGGCGGCGTTTAAGGCGCTTGACTGGAACGTGCTTTTTATGATTATCGGCACGATGGGAATCGTCTCCTTGTTTATTGAATCGAAAATGCCGGCTTTGCTTGCCGACAAAATTATAGAAAAGACCCCGAACGTGAAGTGGGCGGTCGTATCGCTCGCGCTGTTTGCCGGAGTTATATCGGCATTCGTCGATAATGTTTCTACGGTATTGATGATTGCGCCGGTGGCGCTTGATATTTCCAAAAAACTAAAAATATCGCCGGTTCCGAGTATTATTGCGATCGCGATTGCGTCCAATCTTCAGGGCGCGGCGACCCTGGTTGGCGACACCACCTCAATTATGCTGGGACGCGCGGCGGATATGGACTTTTTCGACTTTTTCTTCTTCCGCGGCCGACCGGGCATTTTCTGGATCGTCGAGCTCGGGGCGCTCGCGTCAACATTGATATTGTTTTGGTTTTTCCGGAAAGAAAACCAGCCTGTTGAACCTGGAAAGATGACCGAGGTCAAGGATTATTTCCCGACCATCCTTTTATGCTCGATGATTGGGTTGCTTATTATCGCTTCCTTTATACCCAACAAGCCGTACGAAACAAATGGTTATATTTGCTTGGGTGTTTTCTTAATCGGCCTGATGTATAAATTTGCGAAAACGCGCTCGGTCAAATCGCTCGCCGGCAACTTCAAAGAAATCGATCTCTACACGATCTTGCTTCTGGTCGGGCTTTTCGTTATTATCGCCGGTTTGGAAGAAGCCGGGGTAATCGTGAAAATAAGCGAGATTATTGCCAATATAAGCAAAGGCAACCTATTCCTTATCTACACGATTATCGTCTGGGTCTCGGTTCTCTTTTCCGCTTTTGTCGATAATATCCCGTACGTCGCGACGATGCTTCCGGTCGTGGCGAGTATCGGCGCCACATTGGGCCTTAGCGGAAGCCCGAAAATTCTTGTTCTCTATTACGGGTTGTTAATCGGCGCCACTCTCGGCGGGAATTTAACGCCGATCGGCGCGTCCGCCAATATCGCCGGAATCGGAATCTTAAGAAAAGAAGGTTACGAAGTCAAAGCCGGGACATTTATGAAAATGGGGGTGCCGTTCACCCTGGCGGCCGTTATTACGGGATATGTATTGACGTGGCTAATTTGGTACGTGTGGTAATAATGCTAATAAAATCTTCTCCCCGCGGGAGAAGATTTTTATATATGGAAATTGCGCTTTTTTTGTGGTATACTATTTTATGGTGAAAGAAATGCGGCAGTTTGTTAATCTCTATCAGCACAGCGAGTACACGATGCTCGGCTGCGCGATAAAAACCGAGCGGTTGGTGGCGGCGGCGGTTGAGGCCGGTTACGACGCCCTTGCTATCACCGATTTGAACAATATGCACGGCGCGCTGAAGTTTTATCACGCCTGCCGTCGCGCGCGTATCAAACCGATTATCGGGTTGTGCGTCGCTTGCGATTCCGCCGATAATTTTGATAACAGGCTGCTGCTTTACGCGATCGGCGAATTTGGATATAAAAACCTTTTGGCAATCGCGAGCCGCGCCAAAATCAAGGGATCGGTCGATCTTGAGTTTTTGCGAAAACATAGTTTTGATTTGATCGCTGTCCTTCCCGGTGAGGAAAGCGAGATTGTTAAACTATATCGCGAGGGGGCGGAAAAAAAGGCGGCGGAACGCCTGGTCGCGTACCGGGAGGTATTTCACGATCTTTATCTCGGGCTTGATCTTCAAACCGAATACGCCCGGGAGAACATCGCCGGGTTGATTTCTTTTGCCGGGGGCGCCGGGTTAAAGGCCGCGGCTCTCCATAAAACTCTTTATCTTTCGCCCGACGATCTTGACGCCTATCGGGTGCTTAGGGCGATTGACTTGGGGATAAACGAATACCCGCATTCGGAAAAAGAAGCCAATTGCCATTTTATCAGTCCGGAGGAAGCGGACGAGATGTTCCGCGCGTACCCGGAACTTATCGCGGCGAGCCGGGAAATTGCCGAGCGTTGCCGGCTGGAAATCAGGACCAGCGGTTTTCGCTTGCCCGTGTTTCCCGACGCCCGCGGCGAAAGCTTCCGCTATCTTTCCGAACTCAGCAAAGTCGGATTAAACAAACGCCTTCAAGGCCGTAAGGTTGCCGTTGAAAAATACCGGGAACGTCTTCTTTACGAGTTAGACATTATTAAGAAAATGGGCTTTTGCGATTATTTTCTAATCGTTTATGATTTCGTCCGTTACGCGAAAAAGAATAATATTCTTGTCGGGCCCGGCCGGGGCTCCGCTCCCGGTTCGCTTGTCAGTTACGCTTTGGGCATAACCGATATCGACCCCGTCGAACACGATTTATTGTTCGAGCGTTTTTTAAACCCGGAACGGATAACGATGCCCGACATTGACATCGATTTTCCCGATAACAAGCGCGACCGGGTAATTCGTTACGTCATGGAAAAATACGGCGTGAGCCGGGTCGCCCATATATCGACCTTCGGCACTTTCGGGATCCGGCTCGCGATTCGCGACGTCGCCCGGGTGCGGAAGTTTAGCGAGGTCGAGCTTAACGAGGTCCTGAAGTATATTCCCTCGGTCGGTTCGTCGATTGACGAAGCCCTGGCCGGGAACGAAATGTTTAGGGCTCTCGCCGAATCAAATCCGCGAATCGGCGACTTGGTCAATGTCGTCAGGAAAATCGAAGGTTTGCCGCGGCACATTTCCACTCACGCGGCGGGAATCGTTATGGCCGACGAGGAACTAATCAACTATACAGCCCTCCAACCAGGCATCAACGGCCTTTATCAAACTCAATACGAAGCCGATGATTTAAGCATGATCGGGCTGGTAAAGTTTGATTTTTTGGGCTTGAAAAACTTGACGATTATCGAGGAAACGGTCGCGGCGATAAAGAGGGAGAAGCCGAGTTTTAACCTGACAAAAATCCCCCTAGACGACGCGGAAACTTATAAGATGATCGCCCGCGGCGATACCGACGGTATTTTCCAATTGGAATCCGAAGGAATGAGAAAGACGCTTGCCGGGCTCCGCGCCTCCAGTTTTATCGATATCGTTCACGCGAACGCTCTCTACCGGCCGGGGCCGATGGAGATGATTCCGAGTTTTGTCCGAAGAAAATTCGGCAAAGAGCCGGTCGATTTTTTGCATCCCGCCTTAAAGGAAATCCTCGCGACGACATACGGAACGATCGTTTTCCAGGAACAGATTATGATGATCGCCCGGCAGTTCGCGGGCTATACCCTGGGCATGGCCGATATTCTGCGCCGCGCGGTGTCGAAAAAGGACGCGCAACTGTTGGCGGCGGAGCGGGAGAGGTTTGTTGCGAGCAGCGCGCGCCGCGGATATCCCGAGGAAATCGGTAATAAAATCTATGACTATATCGTTCGTTTCGCTAATTACGGTTTTAATAAAAGCCATGCCGTGGCTTATTCCATGATAGCTTATCAGATGGCATACCTGAAAAGACGGTATTACCGTTATTTTATGGCGGTGTTAATGTCGCACAGCGTTGGCAGCGCCGCCGCGATAAGCAATTACGTTAGCGATTGCCGGAAGAAAAGGGTCGCAGTTTACCCGCCGTCAATAAATAAAAGTGATGACCGTTTCGTCGTGCGGGACGGGGGGATATATTACTCGCTTTTAGGTATTCAAAACGTCGGCGCCATTACCGTCCGAAATCTACTTGCGGAAAGAGAGAAAAACGGCCCTTTCCGCTCCTATCACGATTTTGTTTCCCGGACCGCCACCATTATCAACCGTCGGGTCGCGGAATATCTTGTATGGTCCGGGGCGCTTGACGATTTTTCCCTGCCGCGCAAGCATATGGCGGAAAACTATGAAAGCGCGCTTGATTTCGTGAAATATAAGCCGCTGTTCGCGGAAGAAGAACTTATTAGTCAGGAACACGACGGCGAAGAATATAGTTTTGAGGAACTTTCGGCTTTGGAACGCGAGGCGCTCGGGTTGAACTTAAAGTATAGCGTTTTTGCCCGTTACGCGGCAATCGTTTCCCGTTATCGCCTGCCCGACCTGGCCGCTCTTCCCGTCGCCGGGGACGTCAAAGCAGTTTTCGCTATCCAGGGAATAAAGCAAATTATCACAAAAAACAACACGGAAATGGCTTTCTTGCAAATATATGATGATTCGGGGAAAATGGACGCCGTCCTATTTCCCGATACATACCGGCGCTATAAACGAGTTTTGACCGAGGGCGAGATATATCTCGGCCGGGGAAAAACGGAAATCCGGAATAATAGGATACAGTTTATAATTAATAATATGGAAATATTGAGTAAGAGGTAATGATATGATTAGAAGAATTGGTGTTTTAACTTCCGGCGGAGACGCGCCGGGAATGAACGCGGCGATCAGGGCCGTCACAAGGTCGGCGATTGTCAAGGGATTGGAAGTGTTCGGCATTCACGACGGTTATTTAGGGATGTATGAAAACCGTATCGAGCGCCTCTACCGAAAATCGGTTTCGGAAAAGATGCGCGCGGGCGGAACTTTCTTGGGTACCGCGCGGCTCGTCGAGTTCGATCAGGCAGAAGTTCGTCAAGTCGCGCTTGAAAACCTGCGCAATTTTAATATAGAGGGTCTTGTTGTCATCGGCGGCGACGGTTCTTACCGCGGCGGCTTGGCCTTAAGCAAAATGGGAATGCCGGTCGTCGGCGTCCCGGGCACGATTGACAACGATATCGGCGGGACTGATTACACGATCGGTTTTGACACGGCGATCAACACGGCAGTCGAGGCCGTCGACAAATTGCGCGACACCTCAAACAGTCACCGCCGCTGCAGCATAATTGAAGTCATGGGCCGTAACCGCGGCGATATCGCCGTTTGGACGGCGATGGCGGTCGGGGCCGAGGTCTGCATATGCAAAGAATTCGGCTTTAACCTTCAGGAAGTTATTGAAAATGTCCGCAGGGCCGCTCAGAGCAAAAGACACGCGATTATTATAGTCGCTGAAAATATGGTAAAAGTAGAGGAACTGGCTCAGGAGGTTTCCGCCCATACTCCGTTTGAGGCGCGGGCGACGGTCCTCGGCCACGTGCAAAGAGGCGGGTCTCCCACGGTTCGCGACCGCGTGTTTGCCTCGGTTATGGGCGCGACCGCCGTCGAGGCCTTGCTTTCGGGCAAAGACCGCCACTGCGTTTGCTATCGCGACGGCAAGATCGTCGTCATGACGTTTGAGGAAGCGCTTGTCGACGATCAGACGGATCTTTTGGAAAAATTCGAGATATTTAAATTATTGTGGTAGGAATACGATTACATCTTTAATAAATTGGAAAAAATGATATAATAATATATATACGTAAACGAGGTATTGTTATGAAGAAGACATGTTACGTTACAACGCCGATTTATTACTCGAGCGGCAACGTTCATATCGGTAATTCTTACACGACGATCGCATGCGACGTTTATTCTCGTTTTCACCGGCTTTCCGGTTACGATACTTTCTTTTTGACGGGAATGGACGAGCACGGTCAAAAAAACGAAGAAGCGGCCGCAGCCGCCGGCAAGACGCCCCAACAGCTCGTGGATGAGATCGCGGCGACGACGAATCAATTATGGCGCGATATGAAAATCACCCATGACGATTTTATCCGCACCTCGGAAGAACGGCATACCCGCATCGTCCGGGAGATTTTCAGCCGGCTCCTGGCGCAAGACGACATTTACATGGGCGCGTACGAAGGCGATTATTGCGTTTCCTGCGAGGCTTTCTTTACAAAATCCCAACTTGGGGAAGACGGCTCGTGCCCCGATTGCGGGAAACCGACGCGCAAGGTGAAGGAAGAGTGTTATTTCCTGCGCCTGTCCAAATACCAGGACCGCCTTCTTGAGCATATCAAAGCCAATCCCGATTTTATTGAGCCGGAAACCCGGCGCAACGAGGTCATAGCGTTCGTCGAGAGCGGGCTTGAGGACCTGGCGGTGAGCCGCACGTCTTTTCGCTGGGGAATCCCGGTTCGCGAAAACCCCCGCCATGTCGTCTATGTCTGGATTGACGCCCTAAGCAATTATCTAACCGCCTTGGGTTATTTAAGCGCCGACGACGCCCTTTATCAAAAATATTGGGTCAACGGCGATAAGGTCGTCCACGTTATCGGTAAGGATATCCTTCGTTTTCACGCCGTCTACTGGCCGATTATGCTGATGGCGCTCGGCGTACCCGTTAACTTTAAACTTTACGTGCACGGCTGGGTATTAATGAAGGAAGGAAAGATGTCAAAGTCGGCGGGGAACATCATTTATCCGCGCGACATTATGGACAAATACGGTCTCGACGCGATGCGGCTTTATTTGATTAAGGAAATGCCGCTCGGGAACGATTGCGTTTTCTCGTATGAAAGATTTATCGAGAAGTATAACTCCGACCTGGCAAACGACCTCGGAAATCTATTAAACCGCACCTTGGTGATGATTAATAAATATTTCGCCGGCAGACTGGAGAAGCCCGATCGGAGATACGGTGATTATGACCGCGAGTTGGAGGAGACGATTGAAAACACGGTGCGGAAATATAAAGAAAGTTTTGCTTCATTCCGTTTCCAAAACGGGCTGAACGAGGTTTGGCATCTTATCAACCGCTCCAATAAATATATTGACGAGACGACGCCGTGGGTGGTGGCGAAAGACGAATCCCGCCGGGACGAGCTGAACGCGATTTTATATCATCTTTATGAGAGCCTGCGGGTCGCGGCGATCATGCTCGCGCCGGTTATCCCCGATACCGCGGAAAAGATTTTTCGCGATTTTGGGCTTGACACGATTGATTTTAATGGGCTCGGATACGGGAAAACCGCCAGCGTCAAAGTCACGGAGAAACCGGAAATTCTTTTCCGCCGGCTCGATCCCGAGATCGAACTTAAAAGCCAAAACGAAAATACAAAGCCTGAAATCACGATTGACGATTTCAATAAACTTGATTTGCGCGTCGGCGAGGTCATCGACGCCCGCAAAGTCGAAAACTCCGACAAACTCTTGCTTTTGAAAATAAAGATTGGCGCCGCAACCCGGCAAGTCGTATCGGGGCTCGCGGGAGCTTACGCGCCGGCGGACTTGATCGGGAAAAAACTGGTCGTCGTCGCGAATTTGAAGCCGGTTAAGATTCGCGGGTATTTGTCGGAAGGAATGGTGCTCACGGCAGAGGGCAAAGGTTTGCCTCTTGAGGTCCTTGAGGTCAAAAAACATAACTCCAATTCCCGGATAAGCTAAAGGTTAAGCGATGTTCGAACAAGTTAGCGGGTTTTTTGTTCCGATTATCATCCTTTTGTCTTTAGCGTCCGTATCCAGCATTTTGATTTCGGTTTTTAAACTGAAGTTTTTACCGACATTCGCGGTCGAGATCCTAATCGGACTGGTTATCGCTCATTGGTTTAACGCCGATATGGCCCGCTGGGGGTTTACGGGAGTTGTCGATGGAATATATGTTTTGGGCCTTTCGATGATGATGTTTTTAAGCGGATATGACGTTGACTTTGACGTCTTCCGGGAAGTGAGAGCCGTGGATGCGGAAAAGAAGGGGGCCGGACATATCAATATATTCCGGACGTCCTTTTTTGTTTTCGCGCTCACCCTCCTTTCTTCCTTAGTCGTCGCATTTTTGATCAATAAGTATTTCGCAAATGATAAGTATTTGGGCATAATACTTTTGACTTTTGTTTTCGGTTCGACCTTCGCGGCGATGGTCGTTCCGATCCTGCACAACGAGGGATTGGCGGAGACGGTAATCGGCCGGATCATCTCGACAATCGCAAATCTTTCGGAAATCGTCTCGATCGGTTTCTTGACCGTTCTGATGATTATGTTGGACGTCGACCGGAAGTACGCCGTGATATTTTTGCTGTTTGTCGTTCTTTTGGTCTTGTATCGTCTTATCCGCCGCTTTAAAATCGGGAAAGTTTTCGATAAAATCGCCGAGGGCATCGATCATCTTGAGACGAGGGTAATTATCGTTATTATCTTGTTCTTGGTTTTCTTAAGCGATCTGGCCGGGGGAGAATATATATTGGGCGCCTTTTTTGCCGGGATGCTCGTCCGGCACGCCCAGTTTTCCCCGAAAGTCGTCGAGAGTCTTTCCCGGATTATTTACGGCATTTTCGCCCCGCTATTTTTTATTGTCGCTGGGACTCGGATTGATATTTTCGCCTTTTTCTCCGATTTTTCCAACCTGTGGCTGGTTATCATATTTTTCTTCGCCTATTTGATTGTCGAGGCGCCGATCCTGTTACTGCTTAAGTGGTATAATTTAGGAACCGTCCTCCCGACAATGGTTTTGATCGCCTGCACGATTATCGTCCCGATCGCCGCGGGTCATATCGGGTTGAGTCATAATCTTTTCGACGAGACTTTCTCCCAAGCGATGATTCTCGCCGGCATATTGGTGTGTATCCTGGGGACGATTCTTTTCACCATCGAGTTTCCTTTCGGGCACTTTAGAAAGAAATTCCAGGAACAGGATGAAAGCGATGGATAAAGTATATGCTTTCTTGAAAAAAAGAGACACGCGGGCCGCGCTCGGCTTGGTAACGGGCGCTTTGATTTATTCGGCGTCGGTGGTATGGCTTCTTGATTTGGGCGAGTTTTATGCCGGCGGCATTACCGGCGTCTCGCAGCTTGTGGCGAACTTTATTGGTTACCCGCAAACAAAGAGCCTCCTTATCGCCCTGCTTAACGTTCCGCTTTTTATTATCGGTTGGCGGGGCGTCAGCAAAAGATTCGCCGTGTTCTCCCTGGTATCGCTTGTCTTGCAGGTTTTGGTAATCGCCGTTCTCGATATTCTCAAACTTAACGGTTTTAATCCTTTTTTCCAAGTTTTTGGCGGTCCTGACGGCAATATGGATTCCGGCAGTCTTTTGACTCTCGCCCTTTTGGGCGGACTATTTTGCGGGATCGGTCAGGGGATCGCCTTGCGTTCCGGTTCTTCGACGGGCGGACTCGATATTATCAGCCAATTTTTGTCGGTCCAAAAAGAGTTTCCGTTCGTCGCGATTTCGTTAAGCATCGACTCCGTGATCATCATCGCGTCAGCTTTTGTCGGGAGCCTGAAGATCGCCGTTTACACGATTATTCGCCTGATAATCACGATGCTCGTTTTGAGTCAAATTCATACCGTTTACAATTATATGAAAATTGAAATCATAACGACGAAAAAAGATGAAATGCGCGACGTTTTGATTGAGAAATTCCGTCACGGGATTACCATATACTCGGCTTACGGCGGTTACAGTCGCGAACAGCGCTGGGTTTTGACCACCGTCTGCTCGCGCTTCGAGGCCGAAGAATACACTCATGTCGCCAAGCAGGTCGATGATAACGTCTTTATCATCTACACGGCGATCAAACGGATTCACGGGCTCTTTTTCCGGCGGGTGATAATGTAGATGGAAAAGCGGTTGGGTAGAGACTTTTACCGGCAAGACGTCGTGAGCCTGTCCCGGGCCTTGCTTGGGAAGATTATTTGCGTCCGCGGCGACGAGGGATTAAAACGGGCGCGGATTATCGAGACCGAAGCTTACGGCGGCGCGAACGATAAAGCCGCCCATTCCTATAATAACCGCCGCACGGCGCGGACCGAGGTGATGTTTTGGGACGGCGGTCATGTCTACGTTTATTTGATTTACGGAATGCACTACTTGTTTAACGTTATCGCCAACCGCGAAAATATCCCGGAAGGGGTTATGATCCGCTGCGCCCGCGCGCTTGAGGGGAACCTCGTTCTAAACGGTCCCGGCAAAGTAACGAAATACTTGGGAATAGACAGAAAGCATTACGGTCTTGACTTAACTAAAGCCGATAACATATATATGATTGATGACGATTATCCCGTCGGCGAAATCTTCGCCGGCAAGCGTATAAACATCGATTACGCCGGCGAGGATAAGGAGCGCCTTTGGCGGTTTTATCTGAAAAAATGAAATATATGTCTTGACTTTTTTGTAAATATGTTGTAATATACATTCGTTACATTTCCCACTGCAGCCCTGTACAAACAGTCAAGAATTTATGCTTGCTATTTAATACAGGAGGATAAAATGAGCAAAACATACATGGCTAACAAAGACACAATCGAAAGAAAATGGTTTGTTGTTGACGCGGACGGCGAGATTCTCGGCCGCCTGGCGACGGAAGTAGCCGGCATTCTGCGCGGCAAACACAAGCCTGGTTTTACCCCGCATGTTGATTGCGGTGACTATGTGATTATCGTGAACGCGGAAAAAGTGGCTTTGACCGGCAAGAAATTAAAAGACAAGATTTATTATCGTCATTCCGGGTACTCGAGCGGTCTCAAGAAAAGAAACGCCGCCGAGATGCTCGCTCGCCAGCCGGAAAAAGTGCTGGAAATGGCGATTCGCGGGATGTTGCCCAAGAATAAACTGGGCGCAGCGATGTATCGCAAGCTTTATGTATACGCCGGACCCGACCACCCGCATCAAGCGCAAAAACCAGAAGAGTTGAAGGTTAGGAGGTAATTATGGCCACAGTTCAATATTTCGGAACCGGAAGACGCAAAGGCGCGGTAGCCCGGGTGCGTTTGTTGCCCGGAACCGGCAAAATCACCATCAACGATCGCGATTTTGTTGATTACGTTCCCTCGCCGGCGACGCGTCTTGACGTGCTCCAGCCCCTAAACCTTACCAATACCGTTTCCAGTTACGACGTGGTCGTCAATGTTCGCGGCGGCGGCATCGGCGGTCAGGCCGGAGCTATTCGCCACGGAATCGCGCGGGCATTGATCGAAGTCAATAAAGAATTCCGCGGCCCGCTGAAAAAAGCCGGATTGCTTACCCGTGACCCCCGGGTCAAGGAAAGGAAGAAATACGGTCTTAAAGGCGCCCGTCGCGCACCGCAATTTTCGAAACGTTAAAACTTTAACATTGAAGCATCTTTCCGGATGCTTTTTTCTTTAAGGTTTGAAAAAAACTTTTTCGGCTTTACAACTGTATGCCGGATGTATATAATAATAATAGGGCATAATTTGAATGCGAGGTTATCATGATTAAAATATACAATTCACTGACAAAAACAATCGAAGAGTTCGTCCCGATCAAAGAAAACGAGGTGTCGATGTATGTTTGCGGCCCGACCGTTTACGATTCGATGCATATCGGCAATTCCCGGCCGGTAATCTTTTTCGACACGGTCGCCCGCTTTTTCCGCTATCTTGGGTATAAGGTCACTTACGTTTCCAATTACACTGATATCGATGACAAAATTATCGCCCGCGCCATCAAAGAAGGAGTGAGCGAGTCGGAAATTAGCGAGAGGTACATATCGGAAATTACCGAAACGATTAGAAGACTGAACTGTCTGCCCTTGGATAAAACTCCGCGGGTAACGGAGACGATTCCGGAGATAATCGCTTTTATCGAAAAACTCGTGGCCTGCGGCGCCGCCTACGTCGTTGACGGCGACGTTTATTTTGACGTTGAAAAAGTCGCGGATTACGGCGTGTTAAGCGGGCAGACGACAAATAATTTGATTAGCGGGGCCCGCATCGATCCCGACGAAAAGAAAAGAAACCCGCTTGATTTCAACCTTTGGAAGAGGACGACGGAAGGCAGAAGATGGCATTCGCCTTGGGGGGAAGGCCGGCCCGGCTGGCATACCGAATGCGTCGTCATGGTCGAGAGCATTTTCGCCGGCAAAATAGATATTCACGGCGGCGGGAACGATTTAAAGTTTCCCCATCACGATAACGAGATCGCCCAATCCCTGTGCCTGCACAGCCATCCGATCGCTAATTACTGGATGCATAACGGGATGATCGATTTCAGCGGCGATAAAATGAGCAAATCGCTCGGCAATTACGTTCTCGCGAATGACTTGCTTGACGCGATTACTTACCCGGTTTACCGATTGATGATCCTAAACGTGCCGTACCGGCAGCCGCTCGCTTTCCGCGAGGAACTCATACGGCAGGCGGAAAAAGAATATCAGAAAATATACCGCAGTTTTGTCGGCGCCGTCCGGGCGCTCGAATTAAGCGAAACGGGCGTGACTGCGGAAACTAACGAGGTAATTGAGGAAGAGAAATCGCGGTTTATCGCGGCGATGAAAGACGACTTCAACACCGCCAACGCCCTGACGGCAATTCAGGGACTCGTGAAAGAGGCCAATACTTTGATTCGCGGCGGGGCCGCCAATCTTGGCTTTTTAAAGCGAACGACCGAGGTATTGAAAGAATTGCTTTGGGTGTTGGGAATCGAAATCGAGATTAAGCCGCTTACCGCGGAAGACAAGTCGATGGTCGCGGCTTATTACAAGGCGAGAGAAGAAAAAGATTATCGTTTATCCGACCAATTACGCGCCATAATAATAGAAAAAGGGATTATATTATGAAAGCGGATCAGCTGAACGGAGCCAATCTCGCTTATATCGGCGACGCTTATTTCGAACTTTCTATCCGGAAATATTTGTTGTCGCGGGGAATTACCGACCAAAACGAGCTCCATAACCGCGCCGTCCGGTACGTGAGCGCCAAAAGTCATAATTTGATCGCCGGGAGCATTCTTGATGTTTTAACCGACGACGAAAAGCAAATATTTAAACGCGGTCGTAATTACAAATACCGGAGTCATAGGAATTTGAATCGCGGCGAGTATTTAAACAGTTCCGGCTTCGAGGCCGTTATCGGTTATTTGTATTTGGAAGAAAAACGCGATCGCTTGGATTTTTTAATCGACAAGGCTATCGAGCTAATTGAGGAACGGCATGAATAATTATATCTACGGCGCGAACTCTTGCCGCGCGGCCATCGAAAGCGGCCATTCGATCCGGGCGTTATACATCGAAAAGAATAACTGGCGGTTTATCGAACTTGCCCGCGAAAAAAAGATTCCTTACACGCTTGTCGAGAAAGAAAAGCTTGACCGGCTCGGGGGGCTTCATCAGGGCGTGGCGATGGAAATCGCGCCAATAAAAGCGCATGATATCGCGGATATTTTAAGGGATAGATCCGCCCCTGATTTTCGGGAAGCTTTCGTCATTATCGCGGACGGAATCGAGGATCCTCATAATTTCGGCGCGATCTTGCGCGTTGCTGACGCGGTCGGGGCTGACGGCGTCATTTACCGGAAAACGCGCGGCGTCGGGCCGAACGCCACTGTCGTCCGCGTTTCGACCGGCGCGGCGTTTTTTGTAAAATGCGTCGAGGTAGTAAACCTTACCGCGGCAATCAAACGCCTGAAAGAAGCAGGCTTTTGGGTTGTCGGCGCCGAGTCCGCCCCCGAAAGCGTTGATTACCGGGAGGCGGAATATGACATGGCGACGGCGCTCGTCATCGGCAGCGAGGGGAAGGGTTTAAGCCGACTGGTTCGAGAAAATTGCGATTTTCTCGTGCGAATCCCAATGCGCGGCCGCATTAACTCGCTGAACGCGGCGGTCGCCGCCGGAATTCTTGCATATCATATAAAAAACGCGCAAAAATAAACTATGCGGGGGGATAGGATGTACAAATATAACGATTACGAGTTGCTATATTTGATTTACGAAATGGACGATACGGCGCTTGATATTATGTTCCGCAAGTACATTCCGTTAATAAAGGCGCGGATTAAAGCTTTCCGGATTAAACCAAGCAACCGCGAGGATTTTCTTCAGGAAGGCCTTCTCGTTTTAAACAAGGCGATCCAACGTTTTAATCCCGATTCGGAAAAAACGTTCACGAAATATTTCGATATGATTTTACAGCGCCGCTTCATTCAAATCTTGCGCAAAGAGAGAAATCATTTCTATAACGTCGATTTGGTCGGCGCCGGCGAGCGATTGGTCGCCGAGCGTCAAGAAACGTTTTCCAACGACGAAAACGAACGCCTGATCGCCGCCTGTTCCTTTAGCGCTTTCGAGGCCGAGATCCTTGAATATTTAAAAAATGGCTACAAACCGCGCGAGGTGGCGGCGTTGTTGAAATGTCCGGTGAAGAAAATTTATGACGCTAACGACCGCATCAGGCGGAAAATCCGGGCGGCGAAAAAATGCCTTGACAAGGACCGCGGATTTTGCTAAAATGATATGGAAACGAAACAACTAAATAAAGGTGTATCATGCGCAAAAAGATTATTTTGATCTGCGAGGAATGTCTTTCCCGTAATTACACGATGGACCGTGGTTCTCTGTCCGACGGCAAGAGATTAGTTTTAAAAAAATATTGCAAGTATTGCAATAAGCATACCGTTCACAAGGAATCTAAATAAATTATTTTACCCTGCCGGTATATTAGGAGGTTATCATGGCAGAAAAAAAAGAAAAAACAAACAGTATTTTATCGATATTTGCCAAGGAATATAAATACGAAGGGCTAATTTTGCTCTTCCTGTCGCTTTTGGCGATCGTCCTCGGGGCGATGGTTTTAATCGGGGAAACGACGGGAGGCACTTCCGGCCTGACGATCAACGAAGAAGTCTTTTTAATCGGCGACTATCCCCGCGCCTTTGCCTGGATTTTGATTATTCTCGGCGTTATGTCGCTGATATTGTCGATATGGCCGTATTTCAAACCTTCCATTGGCGAAGTAAAACGCGTCAGTTGGCCTACTCGCGGCACCGTGTTTCAAAACACCGCCACCGTGTTCGCTTTTGTTTTAATAATGGCGTTATTTTTCCTGCTTTCCGACTATATTTTGGGCTTTGTCTTAAAATTCTTTAAATGGCTATCATCTTTGACGATAGTATAGGGCGGCCATGAACGAGAGAGCTTGGTATGTTGTTCAAACATATTCCGGCTGCGAAAACGCCGTTAAAAACAACATCGAACGGCGTGTCGAATCGATGGGAATGCAGGATTTTGTATTCCGGGTGCTGGTGCCGGAACAGAAAATAAAAGAAAAAAAGAAAAACGGGACGATCAAGGAAACGACGATCAGGCCTTATCCCGGCTATGTTTTTATCGACATGATCGTAACCAACGAATCCTGGTTCATGGTGCGCAATACGCCGATGGTAACGGGTTTTCTCGGTTCCTCCGGCGGCGGAGCCAAACCGGTCCCGCTCCCGGAAGAGGAAATGTCGCCGATCCTTAAAATGTCGGGAATTACCTCGGAAAAGGAATTTGCCGGACAAGTCGGCGACCGGGTAAAAATCGTCGCCGGGACCTTCGCTCACCAGGAAGGCATCATTGACACCATCGACCACCAACGACGGATGGTCACCGTGCTAATCTATGCTTTCGGTCGGGCGACGCCGGCGGAATTATCGTTTGATGAAATAGCTTTGATTTAGGCTTCCCGGTCACGGGAAGTTTTTCTCTTGCGCGCAGCGTTTTCGAACGAAAATTTTTGAGAAAAACAATTGACATTTCATTCGGAATAATGTAAAATTAGTAAGCGTGCAATAATTTTAAATACTATTTTATTTGTGGGAGAGTTTAGCTCAGTAACACCACGCACGGACAAAAAGGAGGTGTGTCTCGTGGCAGTAAAGAAAAAAGTAGCAAAAATTTTGAAACTGCAACTTCCCGCCGGCAAGGCGACTCCGGCGCCGCCGGTCGGACCGACCTTGGGACAAACCGGGATTAATATCCAACAGTTCTGCATGCAGTTTAACGAAAGAACAAAGGATATGACCGGCAATATCGTGCCGGCAGTTATCACGGTTTACGAGGACCGCTCGTTTACGTTTATCACGAAAACGCCCCCGGCCGCGGATTTATTGAAAAAAGCCGCCGGGATTGAAAAGGGAGCTTCGAATCCCTTGAAGGAAAAGGTCGCGACGATTTCCCGGGATAAAATCAGGGAAATCGCGGAAAGCAAGTTGCCGGATTTAAATGCCTACACGGTTGAGGCGGCGATGAATATCATCGAAGGCACCGCCCGCAACATGGGAATTCAAATCGAAGATTAATGCGAAGTTTCGATAACAAATAAGTTGTTCTACGCAACTTAAATTGTGGGAGGAATTTCCGACAAACCACATTTAAGGAGGGATTAAAATGGCTAAAAGAAGTCGCAAATACCAGGAAGCGATAAAGCTCATCGATCGGACGAAACGCTATACTGTCGAAGAAGCGATAGAGCTTGCGAAAAAGACCAATATCGCCAATTTCGACGCCACCGTGGAAGTTGTTTTCCGCCTGAATCTTGACCCGCGCAAAGCCGAGCAAAACTTGCGCGGCGCCATCGTCCTGCCGCACGGCACCGGTAAAGAAGTGCGGGTGCTGGTCCTGACGAAAACGGGAAAACAAAAAGAGGCGGAAGCGGCGGGCGCCGATTATGTCGGCGACGCCGAATACTTGGAAAAGATCAAGAAAGGCTGGCTCGATTTTGACGTTATTATCGCCACTCCCGACATGATGGGCGAGCTTGGCAAATTGGGTAAGATTCTCGGGCCGAAAGGTCTGATGCCGAACGCCAAGACCGGCACCGTCACCATGGATGTCGAAAGGGCGGTTCAGGAAGTCAAAGCGGGCAAGGTCACTTTCCGCGTCGACAAAAACGGTAATATCCCGATCATCGTCGGCAAGGTAAGTTTCGATGACGAGAAACTGGTCGAGAACATCAGAACCGTCTATCAAAACTTGGTTCGCTTACGGCCGCAAACGGTTAAAGGCGTTTATGTCAAAAACATATCGCTTTCCACATCAATGAGCCCGGGCATCAAGATTGCCCCCGAAACATTAGCTTAAGAATAACCCGACTACAATAAAATAGTAATAAATTATTTGCCGAAGACAGTAGGTGCTCATAAAGCTTAATTTCCTACCGAGGTATTAAGACGGAATCCATCCCTCTTTTTGCTTTTCGGCAAAAAGAGGTTTTATTTTTCGACGGAGGTGAAAAAAATGAAAGAGGCAACGCTGAAGAAAAAGGCGGAATTGGTCGATCAGTACGCGGACAAATTCCGGGAAAGCAAATCGCTTTTATTTGTTGACTATTTGGGTCTGACTGTTGCCGAGATCTCGGAACTTCGCGGCAATCTATACAAAGAGGGCTGCGAAATGCATGTTCTTAAGAACAATATTTTACGTCGGGCCACGAAAGCGCTCGGTCACGATTTTGACGACGCCTTTGTTGGTCCGAACGCTGTAGTGTTGTCGGATGACGCGACGAACACGTCGCGCATAGTTTATGATTTTTTGAAAAGAAATAGAAAATTGAAAGTCAAATTCGGCATTATCGAGGGAAAAGTCGTCGAAGAAAGCGAACTGAAAGTCCTCGCCAGACTGCCGAACAAAGACGGCATGTTATCAATGCTGTTAAGCGTGCTGCAGGCGCCAATACGCAAACTAGCGATTGCCGTTAAGGCCGTGGCCGAAAAACAAGAAGCTTAAAAGGAGGATTAAAAAATGGCTAAATTAAACGTACAGGAATTTATCGAGCAATTAAAGGAAATGACCGTTCTGGAACTTAACGAATTAGTTAAGGCTATCGAAGAGGAATTCGGCGTTACCGCCGCCGCCGTGGCCGCCGTCGCTCCCGCGGCTGACGATGCGAAAGAAGACGACAAGCCTTCTTCGTTCAGCGTCGTCCTGACAAGCTTTGGTCAGAACAAGATCCCCGTTATCAAAGCCGTACGCGAATTACTGGGATTACCGCTGAAAGAAGCGAAAGACCTTGTTGAAGCGGCGCCGAAAGCGGTTAAGGAAGATGTTTCCGAAGACGAAGCGAACGCTATCAAGGCAAAATTGGAAGAAGCCGGCGCTACCGTCGAGTTAAAATAGTTAACTCATAATTAATGATTATTGACATACCCATAAGCTGGTACTTTAAGGGGCTGTAAAGAAATAAAATAGCCCTACAAAAAAGGTGAAACCCAGTAGTTATGCTTAGGATGGGCTTCACCTTTTTTCATATTATATCTATATATACATTCAGCCTTATGTTTGTATATAAATATTACCCGGGGGCGGCTTTACGTAATGACTAATATATTAGCGCAAGCCTATTATATTACAAATCAGATTCAATTGCCATTAATTTGGAAAACGGATGATGAAGTAATAACATTCAATAACCTGGTAAAAACATCGGTTTAGCAGGTATTGTGAATATTGAGGGCTGAACAATTTATAGTGTTTCTACACTACAGCCTGTTGACAAAGTCTGCATCTGCAGGCTTTTTTTATTTCCCCTTGCAATAAATGGGAATATATGGTGTGATATTAATAGCAATATTGTGAAAGCGTGATAATTTAAACTTTTCCAAATATTCATCAATAATTCCTGGATTTTTTTACCTAAAGCAATTTTGAGATTATCCTTGTAGAACCGTTCGTTATCGATTCTGTGGCTTCGTTCGACCTTTCTCATGTGTCTTCCCTCCGTTGATACATATCCATATTAATCCATATGATATCAAAGAAGGGCTTAAATTACAAAATTAAGGGTTGCCTACGCTAATACAATTAACCTTTGTATTTAGTGAAATTATCATTATATAACTCTATATGAAATTATCATAATATATTCACAATAATTTCACTTTGCGGTATTTGTGTTATTGACTTTTCGCTTTGCTTTTATTATAATAATCAATGAAATCGCCGGTATTTGGTGCGCAAGCATAACAAGGAATTAGGTGAAAAGCCTAAGCTGTCCCAGCAGCCGTAAAGCGGATGAAATCAGAATTCCACTGCCCGCGGGCGGGAAGGGCTGAGAGTAAAGCGAAGCTGAGCCGGAAGACTTACCAAGTACTGAATGCGTTTCTCCTGGGTATGAGAATAGGCAAATATATTTCATTTTTATATTTCCTATTTTCATATTACATTATCGTGAAAGGAATGTAAAAATGAAAAAGATTTTTTTGTTTTTCTTATTGTTTTTGGCGTTTTTCGCCCTTGCCGGGTGTGACAATCCGGAAAACGACGCGAAAGGGACGATTACGGTCATCGTCGTGAATTATGAAAAAGAAGAGGTGTTTAACGGCGAAATAAGTTTTCGCGAGGGCGACACGCTTTTGGGTCTGTTGCAGGAACACGAGGAAATCCAAATGGGCGGAAGAGAAGAATCCTACGGTTTTTATATCACAACGATTTGCGATATCAACGCCGAGGATTATCCCGAGACCTTCTGGCAAATCAATGTCAACGGTCTCTCTTCGTTGGTAGGTATTTCCGATATTCCTCTGAAAGATAAAGACGAAATAAAATTTTCGCTTATTAATTGGTGACCAAAAGTCTAGTTGCTAGCAACTAGACTTTTTAGGTTTATTTTTCCAATTATCGTATATACTATAGTTAGTCTTATTTCGGAGGAAAAATGCGCGGAAGTGGGATATTATTGCCGGTAAGTTCGTTAAACAATCCATATGGGATCGGGACTTTGGGGAAAGAAGCCTATGAATTCATCGATTTCCTGGCGGCCGCCGGGCAGAAGTATTGGCAGGTGTTGCCCTTGGGTCCGACGACATACGGCGACTCCCCCTACCAGACTTTTTCCGCGTTTGCCGGAAATCCCTATTATATCGATTTTGACTTCTTGCGCGAGGACGGGCTACTCGCGCCCGAGGATTATAATTTGATGAAGACGGACGAAGGGGATATCGATTATTTCTATCAATACCGAAATCGCTATAAAGTGTTAAGGAAAGCATACGGTCGGTTCCGTCACGACAAGGCTTATCGGGAATTTGATGTCGAAAACGAAAGCTGGTTAAAAGATTACGCCGTATTTATGGCGATTAAAAACGAAACGCCGGAGGGGGCTTGGGACCGGTGGGATGAGCCCCTTAAATTCCGTAAAGGCGCGGCCTTTCATGACTTTATCGCCGCCAAACGGGAAGAGATTGGTTTTTGGAAGTTTCTCCAGTTTTTCTTTCACAAACAATGGCGCCGGTTAAAAGCCTACGCAAACCGCGCGGGGATAAAGATTATCGGCGACCTGCCCTATTATGTGGCGTATGATTCAAGCGACGTATGGGCCGCCCCCCTTAATTGGCAGCTCGACAGCAACCTCGCGCCGCTTTCGGTCGCCGGTTGCCCTCCCGACGCCTTTTCACCCGAAGGACAACTTTGGGGAAACCCGTTATATAATTACGCAAAAATGGCTGAGGAGGATTATTCCTGGTGGGTCGAACGTTTTAGACACGCCTTGTCCCTGTATGATTGTTTGCGAATTGATCATTTCCGCGGGTTCGAGGCCTATTACGCGATTCCCCGCCAAGCCGACACCGCGCGCCATGGGGCGTGGATAAAGGGGCCGGGCAGCGGTTTATTCCGAAAAATAGCGGAAAAACTCGGCGAGCTACCTATTATTGCCGAGGACTTGGGTTATCTTACGGAAGACGTGTATAAACTGCGCGACGAGGCCGGTTTTATGGGAATGAAGATTTTGCAGTTTGCTTTCGATCATCGGGACGATAGCATATATCTTCCGCATAATCATGTGAAAAACGCTGTATGCTATCCGGGAACGCATGATAATCCCCCGACAAAAGCTTGGTTCGCGTCGCTTTCGCCTCCCGATCTGGCGTTCGTTTATGAATATTTGGGGATTCGCGAGCCTGGCGAAGCGGTCGAGAGATTTATTAAAGCGGCGCTTGCTTCCGCGTGCGATATCGCCATTATTCCGATGCAGGATTATCTCGAACTGGGGGCCGAGGCGCGCTTGAACACGCCGGCGACTTTGGGCGGTAACTGGCGATGGCGCTTGAAAAAGGGTCAAACGAACGCCGAATTAGCGGCGAAAATTTCCGCTTGGACCAAATTATACAGGAGATAGGAGACAGTTATGAAATATCCGGATTTTGTCGTAAATATTAACGAATGGCTGGGAAAAATCGGTCTCGATCTATATGGTGTCTTGCTCGGCGTCGGCATTATCGTTCTCGTCGAGTACGCGATCTACGCTTTCGAGAAGAAGGAGAGATACCCGCGGGCCGCGACGAATAAATTCTTGATTTTTATCGCCTTGTCGCTCGCTTTCGCTTTGCTTTCAGCCTTGCTTTTTGACGCCGTGTTTCATTATTTTCAAACCGGGGTTTTTGCATTTGGCCCGATTACTTATATCGGCGGCTTCATTGGCGGCGTCGCTGTTTTCGCCGTTTTAATTTACTTTTTTTATCCGGATGAGAGAAAGAATATTTTGCGGTTGCTCAACATAATTATTCCCGGCGTCGTATTGGCGCACGCTTTCGGCCGCCTCGGTTGCTTTACCGCCGGTTGCTGTTACGGGCGGGAGACGGACGGCGTTTTCGGCGTTTTGTTTCCCCCGGGAACCAATCCTTACGCCGACGGCATCCGCGTCCCGATCCACCCGACTCAGCTTTACGAGGCCTTTTTTCTTTTCGCGTTTTTCTTTGTTCTCGTATACGTTCCCAAGGTAAAGAAACATAAATTTGCCTCATACTTAATCGGTTACGGCGTTTTTCGCTTTGTCATGGAAAAGTTTTTCCGCGACGACCCGCGCGGGCTATTGTTTGGGTTTCCGCCGTCGCTCGTGTTAAGCTTCCTGATGGTTTTGACGGGAATCGCGATATTGTTTTATACATTATTCTTCAAGAAAAAACGCGCGTCGGGGGCGCCGGCGGCATGAGTCATTACTATATAAACGACCCGGGATTAAAGAGCGAGATCCGGAAAATAACCTACGATTACCGCGGCCATCGTTTGGTTATGTATACAGACCGCGGTGTTTTCGCGCGCGAGCGAGTCGATTTCGGGACGCACCTTTTGCTTCAGTCCTTCGTCCCGCCGGAAAAAAAGGATGTCCGGGCTCTTGATATCGGCTGCGGTTACGGGATAATTGGTCTTGCGTTGGCCAAGGCGTACCCGGGTTTTCGGGTCGAGCTAAGCGACGTTAACAAACGGGCCGTCGATCTCGCGCGAAGAAGCGCTCTTGAGATGAAACTTGAAAACGCGAAAGCGTACGCCGGTGATTTGTATGAAAACGCGGAAGGTCTTTTTGATGTCATTATCACTAACCCCCCGATTCGGGCAGGGATGGCGACTGTCGAAGCCATCTTCGCGCAAGGTTACGAACGACTCGCGCCCGGCGGATATCTCTGGGCGGTCATGAGAAAACGGCAGGGAGCGAAGAGGATGATGGAAAAAGCGGCCGCTTTATCCGGTTTTTTGGAGACCGTTCTCGTGAAAAAAGGATATTGTGTTTTTTATATCAAAAAACCTTTGACTTTTTGACAAGTTTGTGTTAACATAATAAAATGCGATATAATGTGCTTTTGCAGTCCTTTTCATTAAAAATGTGAGGTGGAAATCATTTGATTTGGAAAAACGTTACCTATGGGAAAAATCGGGTTCGCCGGAATTATTCGCGCGTCAGGACTAACGTCGAGCTCCCCAATTTAATCGAAGTACAATTAAAATCGTTCGAATGGTTTATGACCACCGGACTTAAAGAACTGTTTGCGGAGATTTCCCCGATTCGCGATCACGGGGAAAAATTGGAGCTTTATTTCGGTGATTTTGAATTCGAGCCGCCGAAATACAGTCCGATGGAGAGCAAAAAGAACGACGTTAGTTTCGCATCGGCCTTGAAGGTCGACGTCCGGCTTGTGAATAAAGAGACCGGGGAAATCAAGGAACAAAAGATTTTCCTCGGCGATTTTCCGATTATGACCCCCTCGGGTACTTTTATTATAAATGGCGCGGAACGCGTCATTGTCTCGCAAATCATCCGTTCAGCCGGGGTTTTTTACGCTACCCTGCTAAAACAAGGCCAAATCCAGTATTACGGGCAGATCATCCCGACCCGCGGCGCCTGGATCGAACTCGAGATGGGCTCGAAGGATATCTGGTATGCGAAACTAGACCGGTCAAAGAAAATACCTTTGACGACGTTTTTGCGCGCTTTGGGCCTTAATTCCAACCGCGAGATTATCGAGCTTTACGGCGACAGCGAGTATATCCGGAACACTTTCGATAAAGACGAATCTTTCGGTTCCGACGACGCCTTGGAGCAGCTTTACGAAAGAATGCGTCCCGGCGAGAAAGCGACGCCGGAAGGCGCGAGAAATTACCTGTGCAACCGTTTGTTCGACACTCGCCGATATGACCTTGCGAACGTCGGGCGGTACAAGGTGAATAAAAAACTCGACGTTCTTGCTCGCGTTAAGGATATCGGCTATGATAAATGCGCTTTCGCTTCCGATATCGTTGATTCCAAGACCGGCGAGGTGGTATTTTCGACCGGGGAAAAAATCAGCGCCCAGGCGTGCGAATTTTTGGCTAAAAACCGTCGCCTGATCCGCGTCCGGAAGGAATACGAGCAAATGCTCGTCGGGAATTCCGTCGTTTTGGAAATCCTCGACATCGAGTATGAAAAACATCACGGTTTAAAGGAAACTTTCCGGCTCATCGGCAACGATCAGAGCGAAACCGCCAATCATATAACTTTGTCCGATATTTTCGCGGCGGTCGGTTATTATATCAACCTGCACGACGATATCGGCAAAATTGACGATATCGACCATTTGGGCAACCGTCGCCTGCGGCTTATCGGCGAGCTTCTCCAAAACCAATTCCGGATTGGGCTTGCGAAAATGGAGAAGAACGTTCGCGATCGGATGTCGACATCGTCCGACCCGCGCAGCATCATTCCGCAAAACTTGATCAACATCCGGACGTTGACTTCGTCAATCCGCGAGTTTTTCGGCAGCAGCCAGCTGTCGCAGTTCATGGATCAAATCAATCCCCTGTCGGAACTCACGCATAAACGGCGCATCAGCGCCTTAGGCGTCGGCGGCTTAAACCGGGAAAGGGCGACTTTCGAGGTTCGCGACGTTCACGTTTCCCACTACGGGAGGATTTGTCCGATCGAAACGCCGGAAGGGCAGAACATCGGCTTGATTAACTCTCTTGCGACTTACGCCCGCGTCGACCAGTACGGTTTTATCGAGACGCCTTATCTTAAAGTAAAGCAAAGAGCGAAAAAGAATCCGTTGATAACCGATGAAATAATTTATCTGACCGCCGATAAGGAAGAACAGTATCATATCGCCCAGGCGAATATCCGGGTGAACGAGAAAAACGAAATAATCGACGATGTCGTCGTCGCCCGTTTCGGCGGCGATACCTTTGAGGTGCCGAAAGAAACAGTCGATTTGATCGACGTCTCGCCGAAGCAAATCGTTTCCGTTTCGACCGCCTGCATCCCCTTCCTCGAGCATGACGACGCAAACCGCGCCCTGATGGGGGCCAACATGCAACGGCAGGCAATCCCGCTGCTACAGACGGAGGCCCCGTATGTCGGGACCGGGATCGAGGAAAAAGCGGCGAAAGACTCCGGCACCGCCGTCGTTTGCGAGAGAGACGGGGTTGTCGAATACGTCGACTCCCGGAAGATAATCCTTCGCGAGGCCGGCGGTAAACTGAAAGAATATAACCTGGTCAAATACGAACGCTCCAATCATTCCACCTGCTTCAATCAAAAACCGATTGTCAGGAAGGGCGAGTCCGTCAAGCGCGGCGACATCATCGCCGACGGTCCCGCGATGGACGGCGGCGAGCTCGCGCTTGGGAAAAACGTCACGGTCGCTTTTATGACCTGGGACGGTTACAACTACGAGGACGCGATCGTCATAAGCGAGCGTTTGGTTCAGGATGACGTTTATACATCAATTCATATCGAAAAATACGAGGTCGAGGTTCGCGACACGAAACTTGGCAAGGAAGAAATCACCCGCGACCTGGAAAACGATCGCAAAGAAGCGATCGCCAACCTCGACGAATACGGCATCGTCCGCTTAGGCGCCGAGGTAAAAGAAGGCGATATACTTGTCGGGAAAGTGACCCCGAAAGGACAGACCGACCCGACGCCGGAAGAACGGCTTTCCCAAGCGCTCTTCAGCGACAGTTCCAAAGACGTGCGCAACACCTCCCTGCGCGTCCCGCACGGCGGCGGCGGCATCGTCCACCGTATCGAGCATTTTCGTCGCAAAGACGGCGCGGAATTACCGCCGGGAGTCAACGAGGTCGTTCGCGTTTATATCGTGCAAAAACGCAAGATAAGCGAGGGCGACAAGATGGCCGGGCGCCATGGAAACAAAGGCGTTATTTCCCGGATTCTTCCCCAAGAGGATATGCCGTATATGGAAGACGGCACGCCGATCGACATCATGCTAAACCCGCAGGGGATACCCTCGCGGCTTAATATCGGTCAAGTTCTGGAGATCCATCTGGGGATGGCCGCGAAAAAGCTTGGCTGCTATATCGCTTCCCCCGTTTTCGACGGCGTCGAGAACGAGGACTTAAGGGAGATCATGGAAGAAGCGAAAATGGAGCCCGACGGCAAAATGGTTCTCTACGACGGGCGGACGGGCAAACCGTTTGACAGTCGTATCGCCGTCGGCATCATGTATATGATCAAACTCGCGCACATGGTTGACGATAAGATTCATGCGCGCAGCGAGGGTCCCTATGCCCTGGTAACGCAGCAGCCGATGAGCGGAAAAGCCCAAAACGGCGGCCAGCGTTTCGGGGAAATGGAAGTGTGGGCTTTGGAGGCTTACGGCGCCGCCTATACGCTTCGGGAAATGCTCACGATCAAGTCCGACGATATTATCGGCCGGAATAAAGTATACAAGGCGATCGTCGACGGCGACCCGATTCCCAACCCCGGAATTCCAGAATCTTTCCGGGTTTTGGTTAAGGAATTGCAAGGCTTGGGCTTGAGCGTGAAACTTATTGACGCTGAAACAGGCGAAGACGTCGCCAACAGAAGTCTCGTGGAAAGCGCGCCGCCGCGCGATAAGAAACAAGAAAACAAGAATAAATATAAATACATTCAAATTGGCATCGCTTCCCCCGAGGAAATCCGCGGCTGGTCCCACGGCGAGGTAAAAAAGCACGAAACGATAAATTACCGCACGCTAAAGCCGGAACGCGACGGCTTGTTTTGCGAGGTAATATTCGGGCCGACGAAGGACTATCAATGCGCCTGCGGGAAATCCCGGCGTTCGATTACGCCGAAAGGCGAGACGAAATGCGAGCGGTGCGGCGTCGAGCTGACCGAAAGCAAAGTCAGAAGAGAAAGAATGGGTCATATCGAACTCGCCGCGCCCGTCGTTCATTCTTGGTTTTTGAAGAACATCCCTTCGAAAATCGCGTTGTTGCTCGACATGAAAACGAAAGAAGTCGAGGAAATCGTTTATCTCGCCTCCTATATAGTCGTTGACCCGGGATCCGTCGATATCCTGCATAAAGGGCAAATCCTCACCGAGCAGGAACACAGCCAGTTTCAGAGGGAATTCGGTTCCTCGAAGTTTAAGGCGCTTACCGGCGCTGAAGCGATTAAAAAACTATTGCAGGACCTGGATTTAAAAGAAACGGCCGAGCAGCTACGCGAGGAGTTAAAGAAAGCTACCAAGCAAAAGCGCGAGAAACTAATCAAGCGGCTTGACGTTATCGAGGCGATTCAACAATCCGGAAACAAACCGGAATGGATGGTCATGGAAGTTATCCCTGTCTTGCCTCCCGATCTTCGACCGATGGTCCAACTTGACGGCGGCCGTTTCGCGACGACCGACTTAAACGACCTATACCGGCGGATCTTAAACCGCAATAACCGTTTGAAGAAACAATACGAGCAGCGCGCCCCGGGCTTGATTACGAAAAACGAGAAACGGATGCTTCAGGAGGCGGTCGACGCCCTGATTGACAACAGCAAGCGAAACAAGAAGGTGGTCGTGGAGAGAAACAGGCCGCTTAAGTCCCTGTCCGACCTTTTGCGCGGAAAGCAGGGCCGCTTCCGGCAAAACCTTCTCGGTAAGCGCGTCGATTACTCCGGCCGGAGCGTTATCGTCGTCGGTCCCGACCTTAAGATGTATCAGTGCGGGATACCGCGGGAAATGGCGTTGATTTTGTTTAAACCCTTTATCATCAACGCGATTCTTGAACGCGACAGAGAAAATCCCGAGGGCGGAAACCGGATCAGCCTGAAACGGGCGAAGGAAATGATCGAAACGGGCGACCCGATCGCCATGACCGAGCTGGAAAAGATCGTTGTCGAGCACCCGGTGCTTTTAAACCGCGCGCCGACGCTGCACCGGCTTGGAATCCAGGCTTTTGAGCCGAAACTGGTCGAGGGAAAAGCGATCCGCTTGCATCCCCTGGTCACGCCGGCGTTTAACGCCGACTTCGACGGCGACCAGATGGCGGTTCACGTCCCGCTTTCGGAAGAGGCGCAAGCCGAGGCGAGGCTTTTGATGCTGGCCTCGAAAAACATCCTTGCGCCGAAGGACGGAAAACCGATCGTTACCCCCTCGCAGGACATGGTCTTGGGCAACTATTACCTGACGATCGAAAAACGCGGGGAAGAGAACGAAGGAAAAGTCTATTCCTCGCTGAGCGAGGTCGAGCTTGCTTACGAAAACGGCGATATTAATTTCCATACCCGAATCTTGATTCCGGCTAAGATTTTTAATAACCCGCATTTCACGCCGGAACAACAAAAAAAGTACTTGGTCACGACTTACGGCAAAATTATCTTTAATACGATTTTTCCGCAGGAGCCGCCTTATGTTCCTTACATTAACGAGGCGACTTTGGAAAATCTCACCGATAAAACGCCGGATAAATATTTCGTTTCCGTCCGGGATTTAAAACCGGGCGAAACCTTCCGCAATCTCCTAAACAGGATGGAGTCGCCCCACCCTTTCAGGAAGAAGTTTTTAAGCCAGATTATCGCCGAGGTGTTTAAGAAGTTTAAACTTGCGGAGACGTCGAAAACTCTCGACCGGATGAAAGACCTTGGGTTTAAGTACTCCACGATTTCCGGCATCACGATCGCCGCGGAGGACATCAGGGTCGTTGACGTCAAGAAAGAAGTCTTGGCGGAAGCCGAGGAGAAGGTCGATAAATACGACAGCCTTTATCGCAAGGGTTATATGACGAAAAAAGAACGCAGCCAGCGCGTTATCGAGGTCTGGCAAAAAGCGAAGGAGAAGCTTGAAAACGCGATTCACGCCGAGGTTCAAAAGGATTTTGCGACTAATCATTTGTATATGATGAGCGACAGCGGCGCCCGCGGTAATATTTCCAACTTCGTTCAGCTTTCGGGGATGCGCGGCATAATGGCCAAGCCCAACGGCGAGATCATGGATATCCCGATCAGGGCTTCCTTCCGCGAGGGACTGACGATGTCCGAGTTCTTTATCTCGACGCACGGCGCCCGGAAAGGCTCGACCGACACGGCTTTGAAAACGGCCGAGTCGGGCTATCTTACCCGCCGCCTCGTTGACGTGAGCCAGGACGTCACCGTTACCGAGGAGGATTGCGGCACGGATAAGGGAATGATCGTGACCGCGCTTGAGGAAAGCAACATCCCCCTTTACGACCGGATTCGCGGGCGTTTCACCAACAAGCCGGTTATAAATCCGAAAACGGGCGAAGTCATGGTCGCCGCGCAAACATATATCGACGACGATTTGGCGGAGAGAATCGTGAAGGCTGGTGTGAAGGAAGTGGAGATTCGCACGCTGATCACTTGCGATGCGAAAAGCGGCGTCTGCGTCCACTGTTATGGCAGCGACCTTTCGACGAGCGAGATCGTCGAGATCGGCGAGGTCGTCGGTATTATCGCCGCTCAATCGATCGGCGAGCCGGGCACGCAGCTTACGATGCGTACGTTCCATTCCGGCGGCGTCGCGGCCGAGGACATTACCCAGGGCTTGCCCCGGATTCAGGAACTTTTCGAAGCGCGCCAACCGAAACTTAAGGCAACGATTACCGAAATCGACGGCATCGTTACTTCCATCCGTCACGATAAAGACAACAGGTTTGAGATCAAGATCAAAAACAACCTGGAAGAGAAAACATATCTTACCGAATTCGGGAAAGTCCCGATCGTGCACGAGCGCGACCGGGTAAAAGCCGGTCAGCCCTTGACCGAGGGAATGATTCACCCGAAGGAACTTCTAAGAGTCAGCACCGTCGACGATGTCGGCAAATACATCCTCGGCGAGGTGCAGAAAGTTTACCGTTCCCAAGGCGTTGAAATCGCCGACAAGCATATTGAAATCATAATTCGACAGATGCTTCAAAAAGTGGTCGTCGTGCACGAAGGCGGGACCAATCTTCTACCGGGCACGCAAATATCGAAAAACGAGCTCTACGATATTATCGAAGACTGCCGGAAAAACAACATCGAGGTGCCGATAGTAAAATCCATGCTCTTGGGCATTACCCGCGCTTCGTTGAAATCCGACTCCTTCCTTTCCGCGGCAAGCTTCCAGGAAACGACGCGCGTTCTTACGGAAGCCGCCATCCGCGGTAAGAAAGACTATCTTGAAGGACTTAAAGAAAATATTATTATCGGCGGCTTAATCCCTGCCGGAACGGGAATTATCGACGCCGATTACGTTATTAATGTTGAAGAAGACGAAGAGTAGGTCGCTTCGCGATCTACTCTTCTTCCCCTAAAATATAAGTAAAAATTCTGTCAATATATAATGAAAATTTCACAAAAAATACCTGATTATTTGTCCAGTACTTGTTAAGCAAGGGTTTCCGCCCTGGACTTGTAACGCCTTCTTTTTCTGGCCAGATAGCTTTTATAGGTCCAGG
>Ga0208693_1000184_pt1 | contig 52243 bp, 67 predicted proteins | sample AD_UKC071_MetaG_FD_184438 | JGI IMG/M metagenome (GOLD analysis project Ga0208693, IMG submission 184438) | Active sludge microbial communities of municipal wastewater-treating anaerobic digesters from USA - AD_UKC071_MetaG (SPAdes) (version 2) | ecosystem: Engineered > Bioreactor > Anaerobic >... | reverse complement strand
TTCGGTTAAGTAATTTTTAATGCAGTTCGGGTTTATCTTTTGCATTGCATCGGTGGTTTGTTGGCTATGTTTATGGGGCAGCTTCATTGGGTAGGCTGCCCCGGCTATTACTATCTTGGTGGGGGGGGTAGAGATTATTGCAGGTTGCCGTGAAAGATAGCAAGAGTATATTTTACAGCGTTGTTGACCTGGCGATTAAATCTGGTGCTTCCGATATACATTTGTCTGCCGGCCTGTATCCTGTTTTGAGGGTTAATGGGGAGCTCATGTTTTTGAAAGACTTTTTGGTTTTGGATCAGCGGTTCATGGTTGCTGTTGTGGAGGAGCTGCTGTCGGAAGAGATGTGCAAGGATTACCGGAAGGCGAAGAACATGGATGCCTCGTTTGAGTACGGTGGTTATCGTTTTCGTGTCCATGTTTATCGCCAGCAGGGTAGCGATGCGGTAGCCATGCGTTTGATTCCGACAGAGATACCGGCTTTTGATACGTTGAATCTGCCGCTGGTTATTCGCCGGTTTACGACTTTGCGCCATGGTCTGATTTTGGTGACGGGCACGACGGGCAGCGGCAAGTCTACGACTTTGGCGTCGCTAATTAACGAGATTAACCTGTCTGTGAGCCGGCATATTATAACGATTGAAGATCCTATTGAGTATGTTTACAGGTCCAATTTGTCGATTATTCGCCAGCGTGAAGTAGGCCATGATGTGAACGGTTTTGCCGATGCGGTTCGTGCGGCCATGCGCGAGGACCCTGATGTGGTTTTGGTGGGTGAGATGCGTGATCTGGAGACGATACAGAACACTATTACTCTGGCGGAGACGGGTCATTTGGTTTTTGCCACGCTTCACACGAAGAACGCGGCGGAGACCGTGGACAGGGTGATAGATGTGTTTCCTGCGGGTCAGCAGCAGCAGATTCGCTTGCAGTTGTCCAATGTCCTGGAGGGCGTTGTAAGCCAGCATTTGCTGCCCCGTGTTGGCGGCGGCCGCGTTCCGGCGTGTGAGGTTATGGTGGTTAATGATGCCATACGAGCCTTAATTCGCGAGCAGAAGAACCCGAATGCCATATACGATCAGATTCAGATTAACCACAGGCGTAACGGGTCGCAGACTTTGGTGCAGAGTTTGGCGAATTTGTATAATGCCGGGCTGATTTCTTATGATGTTGCTTTGGAGTATGCTGTAGATGCCGAGATGCTGAAGGGTGCGATTATGGCCGGTTCCAAGTCGGACAAGTTGAATAATCAGGCATAATTGGCTTGTTTTGTTGGGAGCTTTTGTATTGTTTGTCCTGTCATTGCTTTCTTGTTAGGTGGGGCTAAAGAAGGCGATTCGGTTCTGGTTTGCGTTATTTAAAAAGCTGTCGAGGTGAAAGGCTGCTTTTTTTTTTATTCTTGAGACAGGAGGTGTAATTATGAATTACTTGCGTTTTGTAATCAGGCGTTTAATAAGTGATCCCGTGCAGGTTTCAGAGGTGGAGTCGCTGCCTGGGGATCGTGAAATGATGGGTGCTCTTTTTCGTTTGGGTGTTTCTAAGGAAGCGATTGTATCGGCGGTTGAGTCTTATTACGGCGTAAAATATGTTGATTTGTCGGATATAGCCATTCCTTTAGAGCTCTTGGAGATGTTTGACCAGGGCATGATGAAGCTGTATCGTTTTGTGCCTTTTCGCTACGAGTCGGGTGTGTGTCACATTGCCTTGGCGAACTTGGCGGAGCTCCAGGTCCGGGAGTTGCTGGTTGACATTTGTCGCCGGCATGGTATGAAGGCACGGATGTATTTTGCTTTTCCCTTTGAGGTGGAGGACAAGATATACGAGCTTGAGCGTCTCGCGGCTGTTGAGGTTTCGGAAGAATTGCCTGATGGTGTGGATGTGGTTGCCCAGGCAGAGCGAATCATTGTTAAGGGTATTGAGCTTGGGGCGAGTGACATACACTTGGAGTCTCGTGAGGACGGTTTGCAGTTGCGTTATCGTGTAGATGGCATTTTGTCCGTAGTGGAACGGGATATTGTTCCGCGGGAGCTGGCTAGTGGTTTAATATCCCGTCTTAAGTTGATTTCGGGCCTGGACATAGCGGAGAAGCGTCGTCCGCAGGATGGTCACATTAATGATTTTGTGCATAAGGGTGGTCATTATGACATCAGGGTGTCGTCTGTGGGGACGATTCATGGTGAGAAGCTAGTGTTTAGGATATTGGACAAGAGTTCTGGAATAAAGGATTTGCTGTCTTTGGGTTTTTTACCTGAGGACAAACGCCGGGTGGATGAGATGTTGCGGCATCGTTATGGGATTATTTACCTGGGTGGTGCTTCGGGCACGGGCAAGACCACCACGCTTTCGGCGATGCTGGATTCGATAAACACTTCTGAGATTAACATTTACACCATTGAGGATCCGGTTGAAAAGACGATGGAGAATGTGAATCACATTCAAGTCAATCCGGTGGCGGGCATAACGTTTGCCTCGGTTTTGAGGTCGCTTTTGCGCCAGGACCCTGATGTTGTGGTTGTGGGTGAGATACGTGATGCGGAGACCCTGGAGCTGTCGATTCGTGCGTCTTTGACGGGGCATTTAGTTTTGACGACCATACATGCCAACAATGCGGTTGATGTTGTCAGTCGTATTTTGGACATGGGTGCGGAGCCGTATTTGGTGGGTGCGAGTGCCATAGGTTTTTTGTCCCAGGTTTTGGTTCGTGTTTTATGTCCCGCTTGCAAGGAGGTGGCGGCGCCTGACTCCAGTGAGGCCTTGTGGGTCAGATATATCCAGTCGAAGTATCAGGGTGTGGAGTTTGGCGATTTTTATGTAGCTCGTGGGTGTCTTGAGTGTAATGGAATTGGTTACCGGGGCCGCACGGCGGTGCCTGAGGTTATTGTGATGGATGATGAGTTGAAGTCTTTGCTGGTGGAGAGTTATAACGATCGCGTGTTTTTGGAGAAGCTGTTGTTGCGTGGTTTTGTTCCGTTGGAGCTGGGTGTGTTTAAGCGTGCGGCTGCGGGGGTTACCTCGTTGCGTGAGGCCATGAGGATACTAAGCTGAGTTGAGGGGGGTTATTAGTTGAAGTACAACAGGTATATTTTTCTGGCTCTCTTATTGGTGTTGCTGGTTTATATGTTCTTGTCGTTCAGTATGCCGGTGCATGGGGCCTGGTATGAGCCCAAGCCTCCGTTGGAGAGTGGGGGTAATGTGGTGATGGGTTTGTATCCCGTGTTGCAGCATTATCGTATTAACGAGCAGGTTTTGGATGGTTTCCAGGACAGGGGCATTTTGAAGTATGGTCGTTCCAATCCCATGCTTCCGACATCTGTGATGATTGCCAAAGTTGTGTTTCCGGATAAGGATTCCGGGGATGGCAAGAGTGGTGTTAAGGACGAGCCTGGTGATGGGGTGGGCGAGAAGCCCAGGCCGTCTGTTCCTGGCAGTCAGCCGGGTGATCAGCCGGATGGCGGGAGCGACAAGTTTTTGGTTCCCGTTCCCTTTGATCGCGAGCTTGCGAACAGGTTTTATTCTGAGGGTGTTTTGCCGGTGGACCTGGAGTATTTTCGTGTTTCTTCAGGTTTTGGTGTGCGCCGGGATCCTTTTGATAGCCAGGAGCAGGTTGTTCATCTGGGTATAGACATTGCCATGTCGGATGAGGATGGTGTGTCTTTAATAGACGGCCGGCCTGTGTGTGCGGTTTTGCCGGGGACGGTTTACCTGGTGAGTCTTGATAGTTATTCGGATTCCGGCTATGGCAATCTTGTGGTGGTTTCTCATGGTTCTTTTGTGACTTACTATGCGCATTTGAAGGATGTTTTAGTGACGAGTGGCCAGGAGGTTGCTGTGGGTGATATTTTGGGTCACGTTGGCAGCACCGGCCGGTCTACGGGGCCGCATTTGCATTTTGAGCTGAGGGTTGATGGTACTCCCACGGATCCGTTTCCGTATTTGTTTGAGGTTTTGAGGCGTACTTTGGACAGTTAGGGGGTTGTTATGGTGTCTTATTTGATGGCCTTTTTAGCGTTTTTGCTGTCGGTGTTGGTTTACTTGTCGGAGGCCGGGCGGCTTCGTGCTGCGTATGCAGCAATTTATGCTGCTGCTTTGTTTGCGGGCTGGTCGGTTTATTATCTGTTGTGCCATTCGTTAAAGCTTTTATGGCTGGAGGTGCTTATGCCGGTTGGCCTGGCTATACTGGCTTATTTAATTATGGACGGCATTGGCGGCTGGCTGGAAAAGCGCGGGGAAGAAAAGGAGGGTAGCCGTGGTTAGGTATCTTGTGTTTGTTTTATTGTTGTCGTGGGCGATGGTTGATGATTTCCGCAAGCAAGAGATTGCGGATGCTGTTCCGGCGGGTCTTGTGGCCTATGCCTTCATGTCGGGGTTGTCCGGTGAGGGGTTGTCTTTGCGCGAGGCTTGTTTAGGTGCGTTTATTGGGGCTGGTTTGATGTTTATTTTAGCGGTGGTGAGTACCATGGGAGGTGGTGACATTAAGCTGATGGGCGCCCTGGGGGCGTGGTTTGGTGTGAAGGTGTTGGACACTTTTATGTTGTCGTTCGTGGTGGGTTTATTCCTTGCGCTATATTATTACATTTGTTACCGGGACATAAAGCATCTCGTGCCTTTTGGCCCTGCCATAGTTTTGGCTTCGTTTATGCAGATGTTTGGCGGGGTTAGCATGTTGCGCAGTATATGGGAAATGGTTTAAGGGGGTGTTTTGTTTATGTGGAAGACATATTTGCGGGTATCGGTTTGCGCGTTTATCCTGGTGGTAATTCTGGTGTTGTTTTTCTATCCCGGGGAGATATTTGGCTACAGTTATCCTTATTCCTATTTTGCTCTGCGGGGGCGTTATGAGGAGCTGAATGATCTTCGGGCGCGTTATGAGCAGGGGCAGCGTAATTATGAGATGTTGTCTGCTCGTTATGAGGACATGTTGGAGAAGCGTGAGAAGCTTCTTGAGGCGAGTGGTGGCGAGCTAGACTGGGAGTTTCATCTTCCGTCGTTGTTGATATTGTTGGAGCAGAATGCTCATTATTATGACTTGAACATCTGGATTGATTCTGTGGGTGGTTTTTCTTCTGGGGCTGGTGAGCATGATGAGGAGCCGGGTGGTGAGCCGTCGGTGGAGGATGCTGCAGAGGGTGCTGATGATCAGTTGGCAAAGGATTCGGAAGACGGTTTGCTTCCGCCGGCCGGTAGGGATAGGGATGGTAAAGGTGTTTACCGGCTTCCGGTTGTTGTGGATGGTTCTTACGAGTCGGTTCGCGACTATTTGGCTTTTTTGGGTGGTGTAGATTTTTTATTTGTATCGAGTGCTGTTGTGGAGCCCGTGTCGATGTCCGAGGTGAAGGCGTCTTTGGAGCTTGAAATATACAGTTTTGGGGGTGTTGACTCTAGTGGCCAGGACTCTGGTAGGGGTTGATGTAGGCAGTTACAGTGTTAAGTGTGTTGTTTTGCGGCGTGATGAATCCGGTTTTCGTACTCGTTTTATGGACGAGTATTTTTTATCGGATTATTTTGATGGTGAAGAGTCTTATCCTTCTCCTGCGCTGGATGTTATTTTATCGGATTTTGTGAAACGTCATCGCATATCGAGGCCTTTGTTTTGTATTGCTCTGCCCTGCGTGATGCCTTATGTGGTGGCGCAGACGTTTGCCATGCCTGATGTTCCCGTTAAGGAGCTGGTTCAGGGTGTGAGGTATGAGTTGCAGTCGAGGGCGTCGATAGAGGATATGGATGTTTATCATTACCAGTGGACGGTATTGAGCAGGGGTGATGATGGTGGGTATCGTGTGTTTGCCTCGGCGATTCGCCAGGATGTTTTGGAATCTCTTATGAGGTTGAAGCGTTCTGGCTGGTCGGTGTTGTCTGTTGAGCCCCAGGTGGTGTCTTTGGGCCGTGTGGTGAGTGACAATGTTGCGGTGATAGACTTTGGTCACAGCCGGACGGGTTTGATGATTTACAAAAATGGCGTGCCTTGTCACATTCAGTCCATAGACATAGGTGGTGGGACTTTAACGGATATTTTGGAGCGCGAGTATGGTGATTCGCGGCAGGCGGTGGAGTTGAAGCACGAACAATGTGCCGTTTTGTTGGGGCATCAGGAGTTAGAGTCCAACGAGTTGACCTTGCGGTTGTCTGGTCTTATGGAGTCTCCGGTGCAGCAGCTGGCCGCCGAGTTGAAGCGGTCTTTGCGTTCTGTGGAGATAGCGGAGAATTTTGTGGTGGACACTGTTTATTTTACGGGCAATGCTGCTCGTTTGCGTTATTTGCCGGAGTATTTGTCTCGCGAGTTGGAGCAGGAGCTGGTCCCCATGAGCCTGACGGATCGTGGAATGGACATATTTGGGGATTACAGTTTCACGTTGGCGAGTGGGGCCTGGCTGTTCAGGGATCATGTTTTCATGAAGGACATAAATTTTGCCAGGGTTTCTCGTCGTCGTCTTTTCCAGCCGGGGCCGGTTCATTACCGCAGGGCGCTGGCCTGTTTGCTGGCGTTTGGGGTTTTGTTGAATGTGGGCATGTATGATTTGCGCCAGCGGGTTGATGATCGGATAGCCCAGGTGGATAGCTGGCAGCGTGAACTTCAGGGCGAGATAAGCAAGCTTCAGGGCAAGATTGATGCCGTGGATGTGGGGCAGGCCTATGAGTTTATGGAGCGGTTGTTGTCCATGCCTTCTTCGCAGCGGACCTATGGATCTGATGTGTTGTATCAGCTTCCCCTGTCGGTGCCGGCGAATGTGATGTTGCAGCGCATTGTTCTTGCTCCTCGTGAGGGGCGTATCCGGCTGCGGGGTCTATCCCAGGATTATTCGGGCATAGGTTTTTTGGCGATAGACTTGGAGCGTCATTTTTCGCAGCCTGCGGGTGCGGTAGAGATACTGTCGTATGAAGCCGTTGAGGGGGGTTATTCTTTTGAGATTGACCTGGTGGTGCAGCCGTGGTAGTGGTGGTTATTTTACGCTGGATGCCCTGATGGCTGCTGGTGTTTTGGTGATGATATTGATCCTGGTTGCCTCGCTCATGTATGCGGGTTATGTCATGGAACGTGAAAACCTGGGCCATTTTGGGGATGTGCTGCGTTTTCAGAATCACCTGGATCGTTTGTGGGTCAGGGAGAGCTGGTGGGACCTGGATGGCGTAACGGAGGAGTTATCCGAGGGTGTTGTTTGTTCTTACGAGTTATCCGATTCCGGTCATGGCGTGATTCGTTTGACGGTAACGTTGGACATGCATGGTCGTCGTGATTTTTATGTTTTGGAAAGAAGGGGGTAGTTGGTGGGCAGGCGTGGTGTTGTGCTGCTTGATTTGTTGTTGTGGATGTTTATAGGCGTGGTGGTATTGTCTGCGGTTTGGGTGGGGTTATCGAACATGTATCGTCATGCGGGCCGTGCCGGGGAGGTTATGGGCCTGGTGGGTGATTTGTCCGTTTTGGACTTAAGTCTTTTGGATGATGTGGCGCGCGGCCGGGACGTGTTGGTGGATGGCTCTTGTGTTTTGTCGGTGAACGGTGTAGTGTATGAGCTTGCTGGTGATAGTCTTTTGCGGGGTGGCATGGTTCTTGTGGATGGCGTGTCGCGGTTTTTGGCAGAGGTGGTGGATGTTGATGGTGTTTGTTATTTGAATGTTTTGGTGGAGTGTGGCGATTTTATATTTGAGCGCAGGTATAGTTACTGAGGCGGGGGTGTATGGTGGTTGGGCCGGCGTGGTTATTTAACTGTTATAGCGGTGGTGTTGTGCTTTTTTGTGGTTGCGGGAGTGGGTTTGATCTTGCGTCCGCTTACGGGTGCCGGTCTGCTGGTTCGCAATCACTTGGAGGGTGTGCGTGAGCATTATTTGCGTCTTGCCGCGGTGGAGCGTGTTTGTGCCCTGTTGCAAGAGAACATATCTTTTAGCGGCAGTGTTATGTATGACGATCTCGGCCAGGCGCTTGAGGTGTTGGAGCATGCCGTGGAGGAGGATGTAGTGGAGTTAAGCCGGTCGGGGTTGGAGTTTAGGGTATCGTTTGGCGTGTATTCGGCGACGGACGTGCATGTGGCTGCCATTGGTTCAGGCGAGGTGTTTTGTTATTATCCCGATGGTTCGCTTGCCTTTTCGGGGCGTGTATCCGGTGTCAATGAGTGGGTAATACCCTCTGGGGACGTGTATGATGTGGACACCGGGGAATGCCGTTATGGAGAGTATCGTCTGGAGGTTATAGGTTCCGGGGAGTGTGATGTGCGGGTTCGTTTTGATCGTGTTTTGTGGCGCGAGGTGGTATTGAGTGTGGGCCGTCGTTATCGTGTGGAGAATGGTTTTGGCATGGGCAACATACTTGTCTTGTTGTAGGGTGGTGTAATGATGTTTCATGTTGTTTTATTTATTGTTGGTGCCTGTTGGGGCAGTTTTTTATCCTGTGCTTATGAGAGGCGATCCAGGGGTATTTCTTTGTGGGGCCGTTCGGTCTGTCCGTTCTGCGGGGTTGTTTTGCGCTGGTATAATCTCGTGCCGGTCGTAAGTTATCTTTTCCAGGGCGGCAGGTGCATGTCCTGCGGTTCCCGGATACCCTTAAAAGATTTTTTGTTTGAGTTGTTTTTTGGCGGTTTATTTGTTATAATAGGGATGGTTGCATTGCATGTGTTAGGTTATTCGGTGACGTAGAAAAAATTTTTGCTATAAGGTGTTGACATCTAGTTTGTTTTAGTTTATAATTCATCTTGCGGGGTTTACCGCAAGAATAGTTGAAGGTGAGCAGAGGAACTGCAGCCTTGGACGCCGTGGGGCGTGGGCTTGCAGTTCCTTTTGTTATGTGGAGCCTCGCTCCTGGCAAGGTGCGGGGCCCCGGCAACAAGTAAGGAAAGGAGGTGTAATAGAAGTGTTTAGGAAGAAGTCTGGTTTTACGCTGCTTGAGCTTATTGTTGTGATGGCGGTAATTGCCATTCTGGTAGCCATGGGTGTGCCTCGTTTTATTGGTTATACCAAGGATGCCAATGTAACGGCCATGAAGGCTGATGCCAAGGTTCTTGAGGATGCCTGCATGATCTACCACCTTGAGAACGAGGGATGGCCTTGCGAGATTGAAGGAGAAGAATTTGTAGAAGCTACTGATCTTGCTTCCGGCCTTGTTACTGCACTTGCCGGTACCAAGGCTTACGAGATTAACGGCGATTTGCTGGGCGAGCACATTCGTTCACTGAAGAACAACATCAGCGAGTACGCTCTTATAATTGATGGCGACTATGAAGGGCAGGTTGTTCACAAGGCCGGGGTTGAAGACAGGAGCGGTACCACCCATTACGGGATTGACATTGAGGGGTAATTCTGCCGATTGATTCAAGCGGGCCTCTCCCATAGCGGGGGAGGCCCGGCAATTGCTTTCTATGGGGCCCTTCATTGTGGGGGCCCTTTTTAGTGAACATCTACGAAATCGAGAAAGGGATGATGCTTTATGTCCAAGCACGGGAAGCGGAATAGCGGAATAGCGGTTTTACTTTGCTTGAGTTTATTGTTGTGATGGCTGTGATTTCTATTTTAGTGGCGATGGGCGTGCTCCGGTTTATTGGTTACACGAAAGATGCCAAAGCTACTGCGATGAAGGTTGATGCGAATCTTTTAGAGCAAGCAGCATTGCAGTATGCGTTGATTAATGACGGTGCCTGGCCTGTGGGCGCCAAATACGTGCCGTATGATCCGGACGTTTTAGCTGTATTAGAAGGTTTATTGGGTCGCAAAGGCGCAATCGCTGGCTTCCTTCGGCTTCAAGAAAATGCTTCATCCCATAACGGTGACATTATCTCAGACCGCTTATATGGTGACAATATCACTGTCCGATCACATTTTTTTTAAAAAGGTGTTGACAGGTGTTTTGAAATGTGTTACCATGTTCATGGAATATGTGTATGCGCCCCGCTGCAGGTCAGTAAGGTACTGCAGTGGCTGCTCTCGCGGGGGGTGGCTCGGGCACCTGGCCTGGAACCTATTCCGGGCAGGCTTGGGGGTTTCCCCCGGGCTGGTAGTAGAAGCGCGTGGCGTTCGGCAGCCGCGTTCGTTAGCCCGCTTGGCCGGGACAAGTTCCTGGCGGGGGGAGGCGGAAAGCTTCCCCGGCTCCGTACTTTCCTTAAAGAGCCAGGCCTTGCCGTGTGAGCGAGGTAGGCGGGCGGAGCAAAAGCCGTGGCGGAGCTGTATGTTTATTTAGGGCAGTATGCGAGTACAGTTTTTTGATAACCTTTCTCTTTCTTTGAAATCTCTTTCTTTGAAAGGGGGAGGTCCCAGCCCGATAAAATATCGGGCATATTGAAATAACCTGCCAGCATGGCGGGTAGGAAGTAAAAAATAAGGCGCCGCCTGTGGACAAGGCGCCTTAAGTACAGGGAGGGAGAGGCGTTATGCCTCTCCTTCTTGTGTTTTGCAATACAACAAAAAAAAGGAGGTTGATATGCCACAAGTTCAAAAAGGTCAAAGGTGGTGGATGGCAATATTGGAATGTGGCAGCCGTGAAGAAGCGGTTGCCAGGTTCCGGGCTCGTTATGGACGCGAGCCCGAGGTGGTGAAGCCGCCAGGAGATATGCCTTGGTGGATTTTAGGCCCGGTGCCGAACGATGGCGTGGTGCAGCCGGGCTGATGGTGCTGTTCCTCCTTATTTTTCCCTCCTTTATTGGTGGGGGGCGTTGGTGCTCCCCACTACTTTTTTCATTAGTGCAGATAGCGTGTGTGAATGCTTTCTCGTGCTTTATTTTTATTCATGCAAAAATGCCCAGGGAGGTGATGTTGTGTTTATAACTCTTGAGGGGATTGAGAATTCCGGGAAATCAACCCAGGCCAGTCTGCTTGCCGGGCGTTTTCGGGAGCTTGGCATCCCCTGTGTGCTCACCCGTGACCCTGGTGGGGTGTCTTCCTCAAAGCCTATTCGCAGGGTTCTCCTGGATCGGAGCACGGAGGTAGGAGTTAAAGCGGAACTGTTGTTGTATATAGCGGCTCGCGTGGAACTGGTAGAAAAGGTTATCAGGCCAGCACTCGACGCGGGGAATGTGGTTATCTGCGACCGTTTCATTGACTCTACCGTAGCCTACCAGGGCTATGGAAATTTTTACGGAGACGAAGAAATGTTGGGGTTTATTAAAAGCTCGCATGATTTGCTTACTGGCGGCTTATGGCCGGATCTGACAATTTGGCTGGACATAAGTGTTGAGGAGTCAATGAGGCGTTATGCTTTGGGGTCGGAGCGTGATCGCATTGAATCTCGCGACGGGCATTTCTTTCTTCGCGTGAAGCATGGCTATTATCTGCTTCACACCGAAGACAGGGACCGCGTAAGGATGGTCTCCGGCGAAGACCCGGAAGGGGTAGTGGCGAACATCATCTGGCAACAGGTGATAGATAGGGGGTGTGTCGATGGCCAGGGTAGAGGACATATACGAGCTTACCGGAGATCCGCGATATGATTTTACTCGCGATCCCCGGTTGGAGTGGGATTCCACTGCGGCCAAAGACACCCACTTGTGGGAGACGGTTTTGCGCATAACTTATAAGCACTGCCGCCGGACCTGTTATGTCTTGTGGTTTTTCCGGCAGAGTGGGGCGCGGCTGGTTCTTCGCGAGAACGGGTTGCGAATGGTGCCTGTTTTCAGCGAGGACAAGGATGTGAGCGAGTGGTCTACTCCTGAGGAATATGAGAGTGAGCGCCGGGAACGGCTTATGCCTCATCGTAAGACCATCGAGGTCGTTTTTGCGAAAGCCTTTGAGGAATTGCAAAAGGACCTGCAAGCGGAGGCTTCATAAATTAGATTTGTCGAAAGGGGGCAGAGAGATGGGCGAAGCGGTTGCTGTCTCGGAGAGCAACCGGGGTTGCGTATTTAAAAGGATCCGCAAGCGGGATGGTCGGCTGGTGTCATTTGACCCGGTTAAAATTACCGATGCCATATTCAAGGCGGCCCTGGCTGTGGGGGGCAGCAACAGGGATATCGCGGAAAACCTGACTGACCAGGTTCTTTGCAAGTTGAAGGAGATTGCCGGCGATGATGAAGATTACATCCCGGCGGTAGAAGAAGTTCAGGACGTAGTTGAGAAGGTGCTCATTGAGAACGGTCATGCCCGCACGGCCAAGGCGTATATTTTGTATCGCGCCTGGCGTACGCGCGTGCGCGAGGCCAAGTCGGAGCTTATGGACGTGGTAAAGGAGATCCTCATGGAGACCAGTCGCGAGAATGCCAACATTAGCAATTCTCCTGCGGCCAAGATGTTGCAGATTGGCATGGCGGCGAGCAAGAAGTATTACTTGAGCAACCTGGTGCCGGAGGAGTTTGCCTCGGCGCATACGGATGGGCGCATCCACATTCACGATCTTGACTATTACGGCAAGACCCTGAACTGTCTCCAGATCGACCTGGCCCGCCTGCTCAAGGAAGGCTTCAACACCGGCTACGGCTACATCAGGCCGCCGAAGCGGATTTCTTCGGCGGCGGCCCTGGCGGCGATTGTCCTGCAGAGCAATCAGAATGACATGTTTGGGGGGCAGAGCTTCCCTCACTTCGACCGCAGTATGGGCGAGGTGATTCGCGATGTTCTGCGGGATAAGCCTGGCGAGCGGGAGATATTCCAGGCCATGGAGGCGTTTATCTACAATCTTAACAGCATGCATTCCCGCGCGGGCGCCCAGGTGGTCTTTTCGTCCATCAATTTGGGGACGGACACCACTGACGAGGGGCGGGCTGTTACCCGCGCCGTCCTGGAGGCGTTTGAGCGCGGCTTGGGCCGCGGGGAAAGTCCCATATTCCCCAACATAGTTTTTCGGGTTAAGGAGGGAGTCAATTTCAGTCCTGGTGACCCGAACTATGACCTTTACCGGCTGGCCTTGCGTGTGGCTGCCCGGCGCATGAATCCCACATTTAGCTTCATGGACAGCAGCTTTAACCGGGGGTATGGCGACGAGGTGTCCTACATGGGTTGCCGCAGCCGGGTTATCGGCAACCGTCACGGCCCCGAGGTGTCTGCTGGCCGGGGCAACTTTGCCTTTACTACCCTGAACCTGCCCCGCCTTGCTCTTGAAAGCCGCAGTGGTCAAGGACTCTTCTTCGTGGAGCTGGACCGGATGCTCCGCCTTGCCGCTCGGCAGCTGCTGCACCGCTATGAAATAATCTCCAGGCTGCGGGTCAAAGACCTCCCCTTTTTAATGGGGCAGAAGCTCTACATGGGCTCGGAGAACCTGGGGCCTGACGATACCATTGGAGAGGCCATCAAGCACAGCACCCTGGCGATAGGCTTTATCGGCCTTGCCGAGGCCCTGCAGTTGCTCACGGGCAGGCATTACGGTGAGGATGGCGAAGCGCTGGATCTGGGGTTGAAAATCGTGGAGTACATGCGCCGGAGGTGTGACCAGTTCAGCAATGATTACGATCTCAACTTTGTTTTGCTGGCCACGCCTGCGGAGGGGCTCTCGGGGAGATTTGTAAAGATAGACAAGGAGCGCTTCGGCGTGATTCCCGGGGTAACGGACAAGGAGTACTACACCAACTCCTTCCACCTGCCGGTGAACTACGCCGTCTCTGTTGCGGACAAGCTGAATATTGAGGGCCGCTTTCACCGCTATTGCAATGCCGGCCATATAAGCTACGTGGAACTGGAGGCTCCGCCGTTGCATAATATCGAGGCTGTTGACCGGATTGTCCGCTTGATGGCCTTAAGCGACGTGGGTTATGGCGGGGTAAACTTTCCTGTTGACGAATGCCGCGCCTGCACTTTCAGCGGTGTTTTCAATGAGAGCTGTCCCCAGTGCGGCAGTACTGACATTCGCAGGATACGCCGCATTACCGGCTATCTTTCCACCGATGATCGCTTCAACGAGGCGAAACGGTGTGAGCTTAAAGATCGCCGGTCTCATTTTATTCTTGGAGGTGTTGCGGGATGAAGCTGCGCCTGTCGGGGATAAAGCCGGAGTCTGTCGTGGACGGTCCTGGGATTCGCTTCGTGCTGTATGTCCAGGGCTGTTCGCGCCGTTGTCCCGGGTGCCACAATCCGGGGACGCACGATCCTGCGGGGGGTGTTGAGGCTGACCTGGGGCTGGTCCTGGGCTGGATACGGGAGGCGCGTCCTGCCCTTGATGGCGTAACCTTTTCGGGCGGCGAGCCTTTTGAGCAGGCCGAGGCCCTGGCCGAGCTGGCGAAAGGCGTTCGCCGGCTGGGCCTGGACATTGTGATTTACAGCGGCTACACGTTTGAGGAGCTTCTTGAGAAGTCCGAAGAAGATCCTCATGTTCGGGGCCTGCTGGAGGCGGGTTCGCTTCTCGTGGACGGGTCGTATATCCAGGAGGAGCGCGATCTTGCCTTGCCTTATCGTGGTTCCAGAAACCAGCGTCTAATAAATATTTCCGAATCTTTAAAGAGGGGGGTTGCGGTAGAGAAGCATCTTGAAGCCTGCGCATAGGCAGGCTTCTCCAGTGAAGTTTTATTTTAAAGTTGCAACAGTTAGCAGCGTTGTTGGTTATGCCTGGCGCGGCGCCGGGCTGATATAAGCATGTTTGGAGAATGAAAAAGCGGTTTATGCAGCGCAGGTATTGGCGTAAAGGGTGTGGCTTGCGTGTTGCCGGTCTCGAAAAAATAAGAGCTTTGCTGTTTACTTTTTTGTCCTGGGACCTGGACCGGGGCAAAAAAAAGAGTAGCGGAGTTTTAAAAAAGCCTGTTTCCGGGTGGGTTTCCCAAGGGAGTATATATATAAAGCCGCAGCTTACCAGCGGCAGAAGTAAAGATGCCTGACGCAAGTCGGGTCAAAAATAAATAATAAAGAAAAGATTTGCTTCATTAAAGGAGCAAAGAAAGGAGGGTGTTGCATGGCGGAATATAGCCATGCAGAGTTATGCCTGGGTGAGCCTTGGGTGAGCCTAAGGCACACCTGGAAATGTTCGGAAAAACCGGGACAACCGGGGCCGACCATATTGATTGCCGGGAGATTTATCCGGCGATAGGGTAGTAAAAAAAAGGGTCCGGTTGCGCTTCCTTTTCCCTGCTGTTTTCCCTCTCCTTGGGGAGGGGAGACATGGGGTGGGCCATGGGAGTGATGCCCCCCCTCTCCCTTTTAAAAGGGGGAGAGGGGGGTGTTTCATTGCTCCGCGCAGGGTGTTTGGTTAGTCCAAACGGAAGGGAGGTGCAATCGTGGCAAGGACAATGATGGCCCTGCTGATGTTGGCCCTGTTGTTGTGCGTCCTGGTGTCTTCGTTTGAGGATGTGTTTGCTCTTGAGGATGCCTGGACAACGAGCGGCGTTGGAGATTTCATGCCCTTTTTTAGCATAAAAGGCATGATCAGGGAGTATATCAGGGGTGCAAAGAGCGCCTTTGATCATATGGTTTATAAAAGCACCCTGCGCTTGCGTTCTGAGTGCAGGGTTTTGTTGGCGGGCATTGTGCTGTCTGCTGAATTTTAGTTACCGGTGTATGCCGGCGAAGTGGGTTTTTGAGGGGCCCCTTATTATGGGGCCTCTGAATTTAATAAACCGATTGATTAGAATTAAGAATTAAAGGAAAGGAGTGGGTTAGTGGCACAGCAGGAGTTAAAGGTGGTTTACGAGGTTGATGGGCAAAAGATTGTTTTAACGCCGGACACAGTTCGGCGGTACCTCGTGTCGGGGGAAGGTGTACCGACCGACAAGGAAGTTATTAACTTCATAATGTTGTGTCGGTACCAGAAACTCAACCCTTATCTTGGCGATTGTTACATCTCCAAGAAGGGGAGGGAGCATGCCAGGATCATGGTTAGCAAAGATGTGCACGTTAAGCGTGCACAGCGTCACCCCAAGTTCCGGGGGTTTGAGTGCGGTGTGATTGTTCGCCTGAAGGATTCGGGCGATGTTTTACACCGCATGGGAACATTCGTCAACGAGCGCAAGGAAGAACTTGTTGGCGGGTGGGCTCGTGTTTACCGGAGCGACTGGGAAACGGTACCCATATTCTCTGTAAATTTCAGAGAATATGAGGGTCGCACCGAGCACGGCCCCAATTATATGTGGGCAAGCAAGCCTGCCACGATGATCCAGAAGGTGGCCATTGCCCAAGCCTTGCGTACGGCTTTTCCGGAGGATTTGCGGGGGCTGTACTGCGAGGAGGAGATGTCTCCACGCGAGGTTGAAGGGCGGCTTGGGGCGACGGACGAGAGTGATTTTGAAGTCGTCCGGCCCGACATAATGGAGCCGCAAGTTGAAGCCGTTGAGGTAGCAGCTGGCGGTGAAGGGGCCGAAGGGGCCGCTGAACCGTTGACTGGTTCTCAGCAGGCTGATTCTCAGCAAGCTTCTGGCGAAGCTGCGGCTGGGACTGCAAGGCTGTCGGGGTCTGAAGAAAAAGCTGGCGGTCAGGCGGGCGGCAATAATAAAGAGGCCAACGGTGCAGCGAACGGCGAAGCTGCTGCAAAAGGTGGCACACCTCCAGCCGGAGGGGAAAAGCCGCCGGCTGACACTGTTGTCCGTGCTGTACTTTTTGGCAAGAGCGCCCCGGACAGCATAAATGGCTGTGTTTTTCGTACGGCCATGCTTGCCGATGAAAATGGCAAGCAGACGGGCGTGGTGCTTGTTGGTGTTGGGCGGCAAGGCGCCGAGCAGTTTAAAAAGTATCCAAGTGGCACCTGGCACCGTGGTGTGCTGAGGCCGCTTACCGAGCAAGAGGCCAAGACGGTTTCTTTCTCGGGGACGTTAAAAGAGTACAATGCAGCAAATAAATTTTGGTTGCTAAAGCTGGCTAAAGCTCAAAACGTGAACGCAGAGGGAGGTAGGTAAATGAACATATGTGTTCTGGTCGGCCGACTAACACATGACCCGGAATTGCGCTACACGCAATCTGGGCTTCCCGTGTGCACGTTTGCAATTGCGGTAGACCGTCGCAAGCGGGATGATGGTACAAATGAAACAGATTTCATCCGGGTTGTGACCTGGCGCAAGATAGCTGAGACTTGTTCTCAATACCTTAGCAAGGGTCGCCTGGTTGCCGTGCACGGCCGTATACAGACGGGTTCGTATACGGCCCGGGATGGCACGACGCGGAAAACGTTTGAAGTGATGGCAAACTCGGTTAAGTTTCTTAATGGATCTAACGGATCTGGAAAACGGGCTTCTGGAGCCGCTCCGGAAACTTCTCCTACGGAAGATCGCTCGGAATTTGGGAATCTTGGGGATGAGTTTGGAGGAGAGTTTGGAGCAGGCGGCGGGGATATTCCGTTTTAGTGTCATTCTTAGGTCTTAGGAGGTGGTAGTTATCACAATAAAGTTCCCTGGGCCTACGGCCCAGGAGTTGGCTTACAGCGCGGTTTATATTAATAAAGGTTTTAATCCCTTGCACATCAGACCGTCCGGCGTGGGCTTATGCCAGAGGGCGCAGGTTTTGACCATTCTTCACGCCCTTTACCCGGATGTGGAGGATTATAAGCCTCGAAAGCCTGACGGCAAGGATGGCCTTGCCACTGCTGCGGCGTACGGCAATTCCTATGAGGACTGGCGGTATCGCCAGTCCTGGCTGCTGAATGTCAAAGAGGGCAGGGTTTACGGTGGTTCCGACCAGTATAACCTTGCTCACCCTGATCTTGTGAACGTGGACGGGACTCCTGTTGTGGCGCATCCCGACATTGTTCTTGAGGTGGGTGGCAGGGTCTTGTTGGACGAAGAGATTAAGACCACTGGTGGTTCTCGCAATTACTTGCCCAAGCTGCCTCATTTGGAGCAGCGGCTTTTGCGGCAGTACTTTTGGAAAAAAAAGGTGGGTGTCGAGCCCTTTGGGCGAATCCATTATGGGTTCCGGGGGTCATTTACTGATCCCCGGAATCCCGTAGACTTCGAGATGATTCCTCACGAGCGGGGCGTGCTGGGTTTATGGAACGAAAAAATTTACTCCTGGGAGTATATCGAGGAGCTCAACCAGCGCCTTGTATACATTCGGGACTGTGTTGAGCGCCAGGTTATACCTGGCCGGCACCCGCAGGCGGATTCGCCTGGGTATTACGAGTGCCATTTTGTTTCGGACTTGTTCCAGGCTGAGTGCCCCTGGCGTGAGGATTGTTGGAAAGAGGAGCTGGAATACGAGCGCCGGCCGGCGGTATTGGTAGCCGATGCTGACGGGATAGTTCGCGAGCTTGTTCTTTTAAAAGAGCGGCGTTGCGAGCTGGATAAGGCATCAAGAGAGTTGACGAAGCGAATCAAGGAGCTTCAGAAGCGGCTCGACCCGTTCTTTGACGAGTTCGGCGACCGCATCATGGCCGGCGGTGTGGTGATTGAGCGCGTCCTGGTGAAAGTGCCCGAGCGGCAGCAGGAGGCGTTCGAGTACCACAAGTACGAGGTGAAGTTAAAAGGTTAGCTGCCGGGGTTTGTCCCCGGCTTCCGGGTATTTTGGGAGTCAGCCTGCGAATGCGGGCAGTATTAAAAAGCCGCACTGGTACTGGTGTGCGGCAAGAATTAAAAAAAAGGAGGGAAGAGCCCTCTCGTTGGGTGTTCGGGGAGGGCTCTTGGCCCTCCTTGTGCCTTTTTGGAGAGGGCGGCAAAGATGGCAAAGACACATTGGAAGCGGAAGCCATCAGAGAAGGTGGGTGTGCTCCCGGATGTGGTCGTGGGGGCGCAGTTTAATGCAGTCCAGCGCCTGGTGTTACAGGAGCTGGGCTGGACGGAGGATGTCAGCCGGCGGCATCCGCATATACGGGTTGCCGCAGAGCATTTGCGCGAAGTGCGCCGGTACGCCGATTTGTTCCGGCGTACCGGTGAGGTGAGGTATGCCCTCGCCGCGCTGCGGGTGCGGGGCTAGCTGGCTGTATGAGTGGCTTGCCTGAGTGGCTTGCCGTGGTTTGTCCGGGAGAGTGCTCCTCTGGAGCACCTCTCGGACCTTAAGATTGTGGCCGAGTTATTGGGGGATATGAATAATGCCTTATTGGAGATGGAAAGTATTTTAGCTTTTATTGGCACCTGGAAGGCGGAAAAAACATGTTTCGCGGGGATGAACCAACTGAAAAAAATAACTGGCAAGGAGGTGTGGCTTCGTGTTGCCGGTGGAGTTGTCGAGGCATATTGATCGAGCCGGTATGCGTCGTGCCGGTAGCAGTTGGTTAACCCGGTGTCCTGCGCATGACGACAGGGCGCCGAGCTTGTCGGTATCAATTGGTAGGGATGGCCGGATTTTGCTGAAATGCCATGCCGGTTGTTCTCTGGAAGCAATACTTGATGCCCTGGGTTTGACTGTGAAGGACTTGTTTTCCAGGGGTGATACCGACTGGCGGGATGAGTTGTTTGCTCGTCCCGTGTTTGCTTCGGGCGAGCATGATCGTAAACCTGATCAGTATTTGGACCAGGTGTACCGGCGCCTGATTGGATTATTGACATTGAGCCGCGCCCACCGGGAGCATCTTTTGGGGCGCGGCATGACAAGTTCCATGATTGAGCGCGGTCTTTACCGCACCCTGCCTGTGCGCCGCCGGGGGCTTGTGGAGCATCTGGCTCGTGAGTTTGATTTATCCGGCGTGCCGGGCTTTGGCCTCAAAGGCAGCCGCTGGGTAATGACGGGAAGCCCGGGGATTTTGCTGCCGGTTGTTTCGGTAGAGCAGAAGATCGTGGGCTTTCAGGTGCGCATGGACAGGGATCAGGACGGGCTGAGGTATAAGCACCTGTCTTCGTCCTGGCTGGAGAAGGGGGCCAGTTCCGGGGCGCGGGTGCATGTAGCCATTCCTCGAGTGATGTGCCGTTCCGAGGTGTGGATTACCGAGGGAGTGCTGAAGGCGGACATAGCCGCACATGTTTTGGGTGCGGTTGTGTGGTCTGTGCCGGGTGTTAGCAACTGGCGCGAGGTAGTTGAAAACTGGTGTTGCTTGCCCTGGCATGTCGTTGTCGCGTATGACAACGACAAGAAGAGGAAAACCAAAAAAGCCGTAAGGGGGCATGCCTATAGGTTAGCTGATGCTTTGCGCCAGAAGAGCATTGCCGTTCATTTCGCCGTGTGGCGAAATGAGAAGGGGTTGGATGATGCGCTTCTGGCTGGGGAGAGGATACGCTTATGGCCGAGTTGGAAGAAGTAAAAGGCAGCTATGTGAACTGGGGACATGAGGTTGTTAGGTTGTTGTCCTCTGAATATGGCGGAGGTGACAGACGGTGATCAGGATAGCTTTAACTGAGTATGATCTAATGGATTTAAGGCCGGACTTGTCAAGAAAAGAGGCCCGGCAATTGCTGGATCGTGATGGAGACGAAATCCAGCAGGCTATGATTGCTGCGGCCTGGGAGGTGTTTGTGGATAAAGTTAAAACCATAAAGGCTGGATGAAGTATTGTCGGCGCCGGGACACAATGGTCCCGGCATCCTGTGTGTCAAGCATGCCCCTTCTCGGTATGGGAAGGCGTTTTTATCTGGTTAGGTTGAAAAAATGAGGGAGGTGTTAACCATATCGCGTTTGGCGAACGTGGCCAAGATGGGGTATTTTCGCACGCCCGATCGGGCCACGGAGCAGATTTTGAAGCGGTTGGCAGTAAAAGAAGGCGAGCAGGTGATTTTGGGCGATCCCTGTTGCGGCGAGGGGATTGCCCTGAGGGCGGCGGCCGATTACTTTGAATCTTTGGGAGCGGAGGTGTTGACGTACGGCATTGAGCCGGACGAACACCGTGCGGAGGAGGCCAAAAAACGGCTGGATTACGTGGTGAAGGACGGTTATGAAAACACGTCTATCACCAACAGCGCCTTTTCCCTGTGGTGGTTCAACCCTCCGTATGACGTGGCCGCGGCGGACGAGGGCGAGAAGGCTGAGCGCAAGGAGGTTATCTTCTTGCGCGACACTTACAAGTACATCATGCCGCACGGGGTGCTTGTTTGTATTGTGCCCCAGCATGTGCTAAAAAATCTCGCTCCTGTTCTCGTAAACCGCTTTTACGGCCTGACCGTAGAGCGGTTTGACGATGAAGACTATGCTGCTTTCAGGCAGGTCGTGGTATTCGGTTACCGCAAGCCGCCGGGTGCCGAGGTGGGTTCCCAGGAGGAACGCGATGCTCTGGCTGCCCTGGCAGATGCGGACCTGCCGTCGCTTGCTCGCAAACCGGTGAAACAATACCTGGTTCCCAAAGGGGTGGTGCCTCGCACTTTTCATGGCGAGGCCATTGACATGGCGAAGGTAAGGGCTTTTCTGCCCCTGTCGCCTGTCAGGAAAGCGCTGGCGTCGTGCCTGACGCCGCCTTCGTTTCGTGCCAAGCTGGGCAAGCCGCTAATATCCCTGAAAGCCGGGCAGCTGGCGAACATTATTGCCGCTGGCGCCCTGGATGGGGTGATAGGGGTAGGCCCGGACCGGCACATACTTGTGGGCTATACCCGCAAGCGCATGAATGTGGAGGCGTCAACCGATGAAGAGGGGGTTGTGACCACGGTACGCACTACCGAGTACGTTTCCGGGGCGCGCCTTTTCACGGCCGACGGGCGCCATGTGGACCTTGCCGGGGACAGGGCAATAGAGACAGAGGAAGAGGATTAAATAAAAAAAGAGAGGTGAATGCATTATATCTGAAAATAAGATTGGAGTATATACGGCTGCAGGCCGTATCATGGCCGACCTGCATGCCGTAGTTCTGACGAATGGCAGGATGCTGGTCATGGCCTCGTTTTTCGGCATTGACTCCGTGGTTCGCGGGGTCGCTGCCGGGATCATATCGGGGCAGGAAATCGTGATCTGGCACCCTGCGCTTGAGAATGAAAGGGTGGCCTCCCCGTACGGCTATTACGTGGGGGACCATTTTTATTCGTACCGGAACGGCTACAGGATGTTTACTCGTCCCTTCATCACCGAGCCGGGGCGCAAGCTCGTGCATTGCGTTGTGATTCACGAGCGCTGCTTTGCTTCGGAGTACATGGAGGGCGAAAGCGGGAACAGGTATATTGAGAAGGACATTGTATCCGGCCTTCTCGAAAACGAGTCTGTGGATAAGTATGCGGCTTTGATGGCGCACCTGTCGGCGGAGTTCAATGTTCCTGCGATTGCCGAATGGGGATGGGGCGAGTATATTTACAGGGAGCTGGAGCGGCGAGGCCGTTTGTGCCCCATGCGCGTGTATGTCAACGAGGAACTGGGCTGGCCCGTGGATGCCGTGGAGCTGTCGGTTAGAGAAAAGGACGTGCTGGATGTCATAACCGACGGCTTGCGGGAGGGCCGCATTTCCTTGCCGGAGGGCGACGTGGAGGCGCCGCCCTTGGGCGAGTACAGCACCTTGGCGGAGTACCTCCGCGAGTTTGCGCCCTATCTGGCGCAGAAGGTGGAGCGTGCTGCTCCGCCTTTGCATGATATACACGCTGACCCCTTGCCGGCGGAAATTGCTACTATTGCCCGTGTGCCTTTTCCTGTCCAGGCGCACGCGGCGACTGCCATTTACAAGGGCATCCTGGCGGCCCGCAAGGGGAAGATGCCGCGAGTATTTTTTCTAAATTGCGGCGACATGGGGACGGGCAAGACGCAGGTGGCGAATACCGTGTTTCACCTGCTGAAAAGTCGCTTTGGAAGGCTTCGCGTTCTCGTTTTGGCGCCGCAAATAACGATACCGCAATGGCACAAAGAGGAGATAATGAGAACCATTCCTTACGCCAAGGTTACGGTTCTCAATAACTGGAAGGAGACGCTGCGGTATATTCGGCGCACGAAGGACAAGAAGCCCAATGGCCTGGAGATTGTTCTCATGGGGCATGACCGGGCCAAGCTGGGTTTTGCGCCCTGGGTTTGTGCGTTATACAAACGTATTCGCGGCAGCAAGTCGATTCGGGCCTGGCATTGCCCCGATTGCCACTTGCCCTTGTCGGACCCGGAGGATCCCGATTCGTATGCCTACTGGGATGTGTTGGCCTATGGGGCGCCACCCCGTAAGGTTCCGTCGAGCGGCATATTATCGGGCAGCGATGTCCAGGTCGAGTGGCGCAAGGGCACCGCTGCGTTCATGGCTTTTCGCAAGTGCGAGCACTGCGGGGCGGTGCTTCGCCGGCCGGCGAACAAATCCAGGGGTGAGACTATTTTGCGGCCTCGCCTGGAGCCGGCGTGGTTGATGAAAAAAATGCTCCCCAAGGGGCATTTTGACTTGATGGTCCTGGACGAGTTCCACTTATTCCGGGGCAACTCTGGCCGCGGCGCGGCGATGGCGAGCCTGGCTTGTATTTCAAAGTTCGTGCTGGGCTTGTCGGGAACGCCGACGACTGGCCGCGCGAGCTCCATTTACCGGGTTCTTGAGCGGGTTTGCATGAGGAACCTGATAGATGATGGCTTTGGCCACGGCGAGATTGACTCGTTTGTGCAGCGCTACGGCCGGTTGCAGGAGACCATCAAGGTATTGCCCACTGACGGCATATTCACACGTCGGAACCGGGAGCGCAAAACCGTAAAAGAGCTTCCCGGCATTGCGCCGGCGGTATATGTGAAATACCTCATGTCTTCGGTCTTTATTGATCTAGAGGACCTGGGGATACCGCTGGTGGAGCTTGATGAGTGGGTTGAGTTCGTTGATCTTGACCCTGAACACCGGGATGCGTACCGGGAATTTCACCAGGAACTTGAGTCTGCCTGCAAGCGCCTCATGTCGCGTGGCAAGCGCGGGGCGTGGTCCAAGTTCCTTCCTGCCGTTTTGAATTACGCTGTATATCCAAAAGGGCAGGAAGTCGTTTTGAACGAGAGCGAGGATGGCGCAGTTGAGATGGTAAGAGCGCCGGATCTTGGCGACGATTACTACTCGGCGCCGGAGCGCCGCCTTGTGGAGCTGATCCGCGAGGACGTGGACGAGGGGCGCTGTGCCATGGTCTACTGTTGGTACACCAGCAAGTATGGCATAGACGAGCGTGTGAACCGTGTTTTAAGAGAGCACGGCATCCGTTCGGTAGTGCTCAAGTCTTCCACGGTGTCTCCCGATGAGCGCCAGGACTGGATTCGTGAGCAGGTGAAGTCTGGCGTCCAGGTTATAGTGACCAACCTGCAGCTGGTTGAGGTTGGCCTTAACCTGATACAAACTCCGTCTATTTACGTTTACCAGAATTCGTACCAGACGGAGAAAGTCCGCCAGGCTACCAAGCGTGCGCACCGTCCCAATCAGACGAAGAGGTGCAAGATTGTTTACATCGTGCCTAATGGTACGCAGTGCGTCGCGCAGTTCAGCAACTCCATTGCCTGCCGCGCCCAGGCCATGTATCTTGAGGGCCGCCTTTTGGCGGACGAGCTGGCGCGTTACACGGACGGCTACAACGAGCTGACCCGGGACCTCTCGAAATGTCTGGCGACAACTGAAGTCGCCCAGAAGTGGAGCGAGCTGGCGGCGAGGGACACCATTCGGACTGTCAGCGAGGCTGACTTTGAGCGGGAGCTCAGGGCGGCCTATGCCCGCCTGCGGCAGATCACGCTGGATCTTTGCGAAGGCCGGATCAGCGTTGACGAGGCCCAGGCCGAGGTTCGCCGGATGGTTGAGGTTAAAGTGTTGAGCATGGACGATTACCTTAGCCTCAAGCGCCGCCATCGGCGGAAGGTGACTCCGGGGCAGCTCTGTTTGGATTTGGTTTCTTTGTAGATGTGTGGTAGATGTGTGCCGGGGCGTGTCCCCGGCCCGGTTGGTTTTAGTAAAATGATCCCGGGCGATTGCCTGGGGCAATAAAAATGCTGTGCATATGCGCGGGAGGTGGTTTTGAGTTGGTGGCAGTAAAAGACGTGCTGCCGGAGTTATTAAAGATGAAGGAGGTGCCTGCCACTCCCACATCGGATTTGCAGAAGCTTACTAATGCTCTTAGTAAGGGTGTTTGCGATTTGGAGAAGATGCCTTCTTTTGAGCGGTTGAGCGGCCTGGAGGGCGACATTTACTGGTATTGCCCGCCGGATGTAGCTGATGATTTCGAGGAGTGTAATAAGGACAATTTTATTTTTGAGGTATTAAGGTTTGAAAATGTGAAGGCAGAGATTGATAAAATGTTACCTCTGCGGTGTGAGGTGAATTATTTGTAGTGTATTATTTTGGGGATATTGACTCCTATTGCGAATTTAAAGTTTTTTTTGGAATTATAATGGCACGAAAATATCTTTATGAACGGGGGTATGGCCGCCGTGTTTTTCGCTGGCGGTCTGATTATCTTGAGGATGTTAACGAAGTAGTGCGCCAGGTGTTTCCCGTGGCGGTCTGTGAGTTGGAAGAGAATGAGTATGACTGTTTTAAGATCACCATTGCTGATGGTTCGCTTGCCTATTTGCATCGCCGTCCGGCGTATGCAGAGAAGGCGGCTCAGTTGGTGGGGGATGTGGCCCGGCATGACGGCTATGATTACAGCTTGGAGCTTAAGTGTACTACCACGGGCGCGGTGGTGAGTGTCTACAGCTGCGAGGGTTGGTGGTTTCCCTGGCGTATTGCTGAGGGGTTGCTGAGTCTTAAAAAGTATGCTCTGGAGGTGGCGCCGTGGATACGGGATTAGATGTTATTATAAAGCTTACCCGTGCCGGCGAGGTGTGGGTTGAAAGCGAGGGCGTTACCAAGACGCCGCCCAAGCAAGTAGATCCGTATGAACTGGCGCGGCTTTTCATGAAGTTTTTTTCTGTTGAAGGGCACCAGATATCTATGGAGCTGCCCGAGTCTTGTGTTCACGTTCAAATTTTTTATGATGCTAATAATAATGATGGGGCGGTCCTGGGGTCCAGTTTTATATTGTTTCGGCCGGCGCAGGTGCGGAAGGTCCTGTTTTTTGATGATGAGTATACCGTGCCTTTGCCGCCGCTGCTGTTCAAGTACTATTTGTTGGCGGACGCAAAGATAAGTTCGTCTTGCGTGTTTGCAGTTGAGCTGAGCGATCCCGGTCTGCTCAGGGACGACACAATGCTTTACCATTTTCCCTACGGAGAGAATGTATACGGGGACGGTAGAATGTGTCATGGCACGAACCGGTTGCCGGAGATAAAATCTCCGCGCCAGTTGTCAAGCCTGCCTGAATATTTCCTGCAGTTGCCGTTTACCGGAGGGAACCGGGATATCTTTGAGCATATGAACGGGAAACCGGTGTTTCCCTCTCGGTTGCTTGAGCCGTTTTCTTGTAAGTATGCCTGGCTCAAGCAGGGCCAGCTGTCTTATTATTAATAATTTAAGAGGAGGTATTACATGGGCAAAGACCAGAGGAGTTTATTGGATTTGCTTGGTGGAGGAGAAGAAAAGAGCGAGGATGTTGTAAGTGATGCCGGCGAGGAGTGCGAGTATTGCCTGGACTCCGATGCCGGTGAGGCTAATGAAGGCTGTTCGGAAAAGCCTGAAGAGAAAAAAGATAAGAGCCCTCAGTTTGACGATAGCTGGGTGGTTTTTTATGCTGGCAAGACCCGGCTAGTGCGGAACTTGGGGCTCAAAAAGCATAATGAAAAAAGCTTGAAAACTGTTTTAGCCAAGGAGTTCCCCGAGTTTGGGGTGGTCAAAACAGTGTTTAACTATGACCAGAAAAAGAAGGTTATTGTCCCCGTGGTGGTGGGGGACAGGAAGGGGGCTGCCTGTGAAGTTTATATGGAATAGGGACCCCCAGGAGCTGCTGCAGCAGCTTAGCAAGCCCGACAATTACATTGTTGCGGGCCGCGATGGGTTGTACGATGTTCGCGTGGGCGAAATAGGCACGTTTATAGCCCGTGCCAGGCGGCCCGTGCTGCACCTGCAGCCCATGCGTCAGGGGGTGGTATTCAATTTGCCCAAGGTGCCGTATTCCCTTCTCCAGGAAGCGTTTACCTTATTTTACGCCTACAAGGAGAAGGGCGTGGAAGCGCGGTACCAGGTTTTCTGGAACCGCGATACCGGGTCTTACTTTGGGCATATGCCCCGTTTTGTGTCAACAGCAGCTCAACTTGACACAGAGCGGTCTGTGGAGCTGGAGCGCCGCCATTTGCTGGTGGTGGACCTGCACAGCCACCTCTCGGACAGGGCGGGCTTTTCATCCGTTGACGACAAGAACGAGATGGAAAGCGAGCGCTTTTACGGCGTGGTGGCTGTGGGCCGTGCCGTGCCGGATCTCGCCATGCGGTTTTCGTGCGGCGGGAATTACGTGCCCGTGGACCCGGCGGAAGTGTTTGAGCTTCCTTACCGGGGAGCGGTGCTGCTGTGAGGGTGGAAGCAGCTCGTTTTCACGTGGTCCTGGTAGGCTGTGGCGGGACGGGCAGTTACGTTTTTTACTACTTGTCGCGTCTTATGTTTACCGAACTCCAAAAGGAGTTCGGTAAGCGCACAACGGTTGTTCTTGTGGACGGGGACACCGTGGAGCAGAAGAATCTTTACCGCCAGAATTTCATAGAATCGGACGTAGGGCTTAATAAGGCTTACGTTCTGGCGCGGCGGTATTCTACGGCCTACGGTATTCACGTTGAGTATTACGACAGGTATGCTGACGTTGATTGTTTGGAGCACCTGCTTCGGTATACCTATCGTCCGTATCTGGGCATGGTTGTTCCCATTCTTGTGGGGTGCGTGGACAACCATGTGGCGAGGCGTGCGCTTCACGAAACCTTTGAGGACCTTCGCGGTCCGCTTATTTACATCGACGCCGGTAACGGAGAGGCCACTGGCCAGGTAGTTATTGGCGTAAAAGGCAAGGTGGAAAAGGAAATATTTTGTTCCCAAGTCTCGGAGGTGTTTGCGGAGCCTGCGGGCAAGATATTGCCGAATTTGCTGGAGCCCGAGGATGAGGAAGAGGAGTCCGGTTTGTCGTGCGCCGACCTGTCGCTCAGGGATGGGCAGTCAATCATGGCCAACTTTGCGACGGCGACGCTTGTAAATGTCGCCTTAAATAGCATTATTAATCATCACAAGATACCCTTCCATATGGCGGCGACAGATATTCTTACTGGCAAAACGAAGACCGTTCCGATTCGCAGGCTCAAGAAGAGCTGAAGCCCGTTTGGGTTTCAGCTTCCTATTGTGTTGGTATTTAACCGCTTATGCTGGCGGTTGTTTTTATTTTGCCGGCTTTTAGCCGGAAAGTATTAAAAAGGAGGCGGTTTTTTGGATTACAAATTTAAGGACACCAAGTTTATGTCCGCAGAAGAGAAGGAGAAGGTGTTGAAAAATTGGGAGCGGTTTATTCGCTCGGATTTCAAGGAAAAATGTTTTACGAAGAGGCTGTATGATCATCTTCACCTGCATTGCGCGTTTATAGCGCATTATAACAGGCTGGGGTTTTATGCTCACTACTTTTCCCAGCCGGAAATGACTATTCAGTTTTTTCGGCAGTTTGACAGGGATTGTGGCTGCCGGAGCGCCGAGTACGGGGACGTTGTGGACTGGCTTCATGGGGAGTACTCAGACATTAACACTGCCATGTGTGATGTCTGGGAGAAGTACAAGACAAAACATTATGCAAACCTCAAGAAAGCGATCCGCGACAGGGATTTGGATTTGGCCCGGAGCCTGTATGAGAAACATGGGGTGATGGCCCCGTGGTAATTCCCTCGTCGGTGATCGTGGCGGGCATCGTGGCTGCGCGTTTGGAGCCGCGCAGGATCGGCGTGATTTCCAGAGGTGATCTGGAAAGCGCCGTTCTGGCTTACATTATGAGCCGTGCAGCGACAATAACCGTGGGCAAGGCGGAGGCGCTGATGGCCCAGGTGGATGAGATTCCCTGGAACGATGAGGGCCGTGTGGGTGTTTATGTGGCATAGCCGTTTATGTTTTATGTGGTGTAGCCGGAGGCTTAACTCCGGCTGCCGGTGTTGATTCAAATGTGCCGGCGCGATTGCCGGCAGAGTTTAACTATCTTCCAATCCAAAAGGGAGGTTTGAAGTTGGAAATAAGGCTGTGTAATGCCGGCAGCCGGAAGTACAGGAAGGCGGATGTTGCGCCCGGCGATTGCGTGAATCTTTGCGCGTGGGACAGGGGCGTTTATTCCGCTAGAGTGGTAAGGGTTGACGCTCGCGGGCTGGAAGTGGTTGGAGCGTCTGGGGGCTGTTCCCGAGCGCGGTCGCTTCAGCTTTGCTCACGAAGACCTGTGCTACCTGGAGGTGCGGAAGCGATGCTAATTTTAGTGGATGGCACGTCGATCTTCAATGCTTGTTTTTTTGCGACGATGCCGAAAAGCTATTTTGCGGCCAAGACGCGCCGGGAGCGTTTCCGGGCCATGTCCCGGGCGATGCGGGCGCCGACCGGCGAAATGGTGAACGGTGTTTACGGGATGCTCGCGCTGCTGTTTGCCCTGGTTGACAGGGTGCAGCCGTCGCATTTGGCGGTAATTTGGGACGCGTCCCGGGATACTTTTCGCCGGGAGCTTTACCGGGGGTACAAGCCCAAGCGGGTGCTGTCTTTGCCCGAGGTGAACAGGCAGGTGGAATTGATGCGGCGCCTGCTGGGGGAGCTGGGAGTCTTCCAATGCGACAGGGAAAGCTTCGAGGCGGACGACGTGATGGCAACTCTGGCGGAACGGTTTGCGAAAGAGGTTGAGGTTTGCGTCTACTCCCGCGACCTGGATTTGCTGCAGGTGGTGGCCCCAAATGTGCGGTTTTGGCTGCATGACAAGGAGGCGGCCAAAAGGTATGCGGAAAGTTTTGTGCGTCCCCTGGGGCCGTTGCCGGATAGCGTCTTTGAGTACACGGAGGAGGCGGTGGAGCGTTTGGTTGGCGTGCCGCCATTCCTGGTGCCCGACTTGAAGGCGCTTGCCGGCGACAGGTCTGTGGGCTTACCGGGCCTTGCAGGAGTGGGCGAGAAGTCTGCGCTCAGGTTGGTGCAGGCGTACGGTGCCGTTGAGGAGATGTACCAGCTCCTGGAGCCGTTGAGCTATGAGGACCGCATGGCGGAGTTTAAGAAACATAACTTGACGGCAACTTTGCTGGACAAGCTGTTTGAGGGAGGCGATAAGGAAGCGCTTTGTGGAAAGCGTGCGGTGCTTTTGAGTAAAAGACTGGCCGTTTTGTGCCGGGATGTGCCGCTTGAGGCGGAATTGGACGACATGCGGCTTCCGCGGTGGAGCGGCCTGCCTGCTGTTTTTGCAAAGCTTGGCTTTAAAAAGTTGAAGCTGCCGAGGTGGGAAAGGCAGCAGGCGTTGTTTGGTTAAAAAACAGGAAGGAGCGTTAGAAAAATGTCTCATGTTACCACAACGAGGTCGCCCATTCCCATAACGGACAGGGCGGCTTTGATTTCGGCGGCCAAGAAGTTAGGCGCCGAAGTGTTATTTAATGCGGAGGCTCGCGGCTGGGGCGGCCAGATGCACCATGGCGAGATTGTTCTGCGCCATAAGGACAGTCCTTATGATGTGGCGCTGAACAGGAACTCGCAGGGGCACTATGAATTTAATGCTGACCTGTTCGGCGGGCATGTCGCGAGGGTTTATGGAGTGCCCGGTGATGAAACGGAGCTGGGCGGCAGTTATGGCCGACTGGTGGCCTTATATGGCGCCGAGGTGGGGCGCAAGATTGCACTTCTTCGGGGCTACCAGGTGAAGCAGGCTGTTGATCACCAGTCTGGTGTGATTACTCAGCGGGTGGTGATTGGCAGATGACGGAGTTGGTTATCAAGTACCACCCCGACGGCCGCGTGGAGATCGAAGGGGTGGGGTTTGTTGGCCAGGAGTGTTTGCAGGCCAGTTTGCCTTTTGAGAAGGCGCTGGGGATGGAAGACGTTGCAAGGGAGATGAAAGATGGACCAGCTGCCTGGCAAGGCCAGCAGGTTAGAGGTAGAGGTGAAGTTTCATCCTGACGGGACCGTCAGGGTGAACTGGTGGACGCCGGAGATCGCGGCGATGATTTGTGCGCTTTGCGGCCGTGGCGGGGGCTTTGAGAAGTACGGTCCCAATGTCCCAGCTGATCTTAAAAGGGCAGAGGAATTGGGGCCGTGTTACATGTGTGCCACAAGAAATCCATACTGCGGATAGATAGGGGGTTATAAGAGGGTGAGGTGGCTCACTGAGATTCAAAAGAAGTATAGTGCGGCCATTGCTCACGTTTTTTTGCTTCATTTCAATGTGAGCGATGTGGTCCAGGGGGCGCTGTCGGTAACGGATTGCCTGTTGCAGCTGCCTCTTTTTAAGGAGCGGGATATAGTGCTGCACTATAACCGCTCCGGGGGCATCCAGTTCTTTTATGAGCATCACAAGCAGCGTTTCTTTGATGCTCTGGGGCTGGATGTTCCCACGCCGGAAGAAATGGACGAGGCGCTTGCTCTCCAGGTACCTCGTGAGCCCGAGGGGGCCCTGGGCCTGCTTGAGCGGCTGCTCAAGATGCCCAAGGTGTATGAGGATGGTGTAGTTGTAACAGACCAGTCCGGCAATCCTATACCGCGTGTTGGGCTGATCATTGATTATGCCGACATGCTCGTGCCGGACGGGGAAGTTTCAACCATGTCCCCTGGGGACAGGTACGTATTGAACACTATCCTTCGCTGGGCGAAGGAGCTGGCGTACCTGGGGGCGCCGGTGGTGTTGCTGGCGGAGAACATTGGGGACGTTCATCCAGCGCTGCGTTCTTCGTCCAGCCGGATTGAGGCAGTTCGGGTGCCGCTTCCCGATTTGGAGAAGCGTCACGAGCACATCGAGGCTCAGCTTCGCGAGATGGGCGTTGCCCTGGAGGGCCTTGATGTGGAGCGTGCGGCGCGGCTCACGGCGGCTTTGAGGCTGGTGCACATCGAGGATATAATTCTTCGGTGTGACGTGGAGGGGGAGCCGCTAACGGAAGCGGCGATTAAATGGCGGAAAAAAGAGATCGTAGCCTCCGAGTTTGCTGATCTCCTGGAGATCATTGAACCGGAGGACAATCTAGGTATCGGCGGCATGGAACATCTGATAGAGATGCTCAACAAGAATGTCGTCGAGCCTATTAAAAATGGGAGTTATGCCCGTGTTCCCATGGGGATCTTGTTTGCCGGCCCCCCGGGGACGGGCAAGACTCTGTTCGCAAAGTACTTGGCGAAGGCGACTGGGTTTAACTGCGTTGCCTTAAATATGTCGCGGATTACGGATAAGTGGGTTGGGTCAAGCGAGCGCAACCTGCGCCGCGCCTTCGAGTGCTTTGAGGCGCTTGCCCCCACCGTTGTTGTAATTGACGAGATAGATCAGATGGGTTTGTCTCGTGAGAGCAGCGGCGACAGCGGTGTCGGCAACCGGCAGTTTAAGATGCTGCTGGAGTATATGTCTGACACCAGCCATCGGGGCAAAATTTTGTTTATCGGCCTCACAAACCGGCCCGACCTGATGGATCCTGCCCTGAAGCGTGCGGGTCGTTTTGACCGTATCGTGCCGGTTTTGCCACCCGAGCGCGAGCAGCGGGCGGGGATTTTTGAGGCCATTTTTGGGCGGTACGACATAAAGCATGACATGGCAGATTTTATGAATGTGGCTGGTATGACGGAAGACTATACCGGCGCGGACATAGAGGCCGTTGTTTTGCGTGCTTTTGAGAAGGCGCAGAATGACGGCCGGAATTGCGTAACCGAAGCAGACTTGCAATACGTAATTTCCATGTACCGCTTGAACAGGGCTAGCCAGGAAATGTATATCCGGCTAGCTTTGCAGGAGTGCAAGTTTATTGACGACTTGCCTCCTCGCTACCGCGAGCGTGCTCTTGCGGCGATGGAAGGCAACGGGGAGCCGCAGGAGCTGCGTCCGGCGTTGAGGCGCCGCCGCGAGTAATTAAAAAGGGGGAGGTAGCCCAATGGATTTTGAGAGGCTCGCCGAGGTTTTGGGGCGCACTCTGAGCGAAGAGGTGCGCCAGGAGGCTGAGCAGAAGAAGTTGGAGGTGGCGCAGGAGCTGGGCTTGGACCCGGCTGAAGTAAGTACTGGGCTGGTAGGCCTTGCCCAGCAGATTGCCGAGAAGGGGGTTGTTGTGGATCTTCATATCGGCAGGGCTCGTTTTGAGCAGGGCCTGTCGCCCGAGGACGTTGGTTTGGCTTTGGGAACTTCGACGGAATTTTTGCCGGATGGGTTCAAAGAGTACCTTAGGACCCTTTATCTCGGCAAGCGCAGCCTGGTCACGTCGGAGTACCAGCGGCTTCTGAAAGATTTGAACAACATTGAGGGGCGGGCGCGGAATGCTTTGATCCGCAAGTCTTTCCCGATCCGGCTTGGGTTTGGGAAAGACGTGCTTCGCTTTGTGCCTCTTGATGTATACAGGGAGCTTCGGGACGAGCTCGATGGCTATGCGGCCGAGTACGAAGCCGCCACAGACGAGCTTGTAGCCCAGCTTTCTTTGATACGGGAGCGCACCTGGGATATGCTTACCGAAGCGGCGGAAGAGATTTACCGGATGCTCCAGCGGAATTCCGCCCTGGAAATATCGCTTCAGGAGTTCCGGGTCAAATTCGTTACAAACGCCATGGACGCGTTTCCGGATGCTAACGATGTAAGAAACGCGGCAGTTTTCCAGGTGCGGACCATGCTGGTGCCCTTCACTGCGCCTTCGGTCAGCTTCAGCGATGACCTGCAGGTTTTGCAGGACATCAAAGAAACGCTGGTGGCCGAAAAAAATGCCTTTGTGGAGAGCGTTGTCGGGCACCTTCATCAAGTCGTTTACGACGTTGTGGTTTCGGCCTCGGCGTGTTTGAAGAAGCACGGCACGCTTTTGGGGCCGAACGTGAGGGCGTTGAACGACGCCTTCGAGGCGTTCAATGCTCTGAACAACGTGGTAGGCGACAGGGCCCTTGCGGAGCGCCTGGCCGTTTTGCAGACTCTCGTGCAGGACAGCGGTGCTCGCGATCTTGGCAGTATTGCCAAGGCGCTGAATGAGTTGTACGAACAGACTGCGGAGGTGTTGAGCACCCTGGGCCGTGCTCCTCGGAAAACTCGCGGCCGGGGCGATGACGATATCGTCCTGGACGTGGAATCTTTCAAGGGGCGTGCTTTCCGTGGGGCGAAGGACGAGGAAGAAAATGAGATTTCCTTGCCCGTGATGATATCTGTCCGCAGGAAGCGCCGTGGAGGCATTCCCCTGGAAGGGCAGATGCAGCTTGTTTAATTTTAGCCGGGGCTTGTCCCCGGCGCCGGTGTGTGTTGGTAAGAAACCTGGCGATTGCCGGGGGTTTTTGTTTGAGTGCGATTTTGCACTTATAGAAAGAAAAACGTTAGGGAGGTGGATGTTTAGCGATTTGCGATGCTGATGGGAGTATTTAAGAAAAATCATGGAAGGAGTGTTTTGATTTGAAGTGTACCGTTTCCCGGGCGGAATTGCTGAAGGTCTTGTCGGTGGCGGAGAAGGCGCTTCCAAAGGGCGCCGTAATTCCGCTCATTGAAAATCTACACCTTGAGTTTACCGGCAGTCAGCTGGTAGCCAAGGCGACGGACACCAAGATTGAGGTGGTGGCCAAGATGGATTTCGACACCGAAAAGACATTGAGCGTTTTGCTGCCGCCCAACTTTATTCCGGTGCTGAGCGCGTTGGACACGCCGGACGTGGAGCTGGAGTTCAACCTGGATGGCGACGCCGGCACGGTCAAGCTCAGCGGTGGGAAGTCGGTGTTCACCTTATACGTGAGGGGCGTCGGGGATTACCCGGTAATAGAGGAGCGGTCGCCGGATGGGCGGTCGCTGTCCTTCACGGAAAAGGAATTGAAGGAACAGTTAAAGGAGGCCATTCTCTGTGTTTCTACGGATGAAAGCCAGCCTACCTTTAACTGCGTAGTATTTCGCTGCACGAATAAAAACGTGCAGGTGGTTTCTTCCGACACCTATCGTTTGTCTCGCAGGATTAATCAAAAGGTGTTGGGCGAGACCCAGGATTTCTTGGTACCGGCAAGTTCGTTGAAGGAGCTTATCCGGCTTCTTGGGGATGCCGATGATGCCGTGGATGTATTCCCGGCAGATGGCAGGTTGGTATTCAAGGCCAAGAAGTTTTACTTCGCGGCCTTCCTTGCCAGCGCAAAGTACCCTGATTTATCAAGAGTGATCCCGCAGCAGCATACAACGCAGATTGTTTTGAAAACAAAAGATTTTTACGATATAGTGACGCGTGTGTCGCTTATTGCTGCGGGGGCCAACCGTGCGGTTTGCCTGCGGACGACCGGGGAGAGCCTGGAGGTTTATGCAAAGTCCAATCTAGGCCGCGTTATGGATACAGCGGTTCTGGAGAGCAAGGAGGGAGAAGATGTCCGCGTCTACCTGAACGTAGGTTTTCTCCTCGATGCGCTCAAGGCTGTTTCCAGCGGCGAGGTGCGCATGTGCTTCAACGGCTCCCTAGGGTCGGTGGTTGTCCATGACGGGTTCTCCAACGATTGGTTATGCTTGATCCTGCCCGTCAAGATGGATGATCCGCGGGAAAAAGAAGATGATGAACCGGCAGCAGAAGAAGAAGCGGGCGAATCGGCTGTAGATGCAGAGTTTGGAATGAAAGAAGAAGAGGAATTCGACGTGCCGGCTGTGAGCGAATAATTTGTGCCGGGGCGCATGCCCCGGTTCATGATGTTGGAATAATTGCCTTAAATTTATTTAAGGGGCGATCATATTGTAGCGCGTGGTGCGCTACTTTTGTTTTAAGAAATCTTTCGAGGAGGCGAATCGTGAGAAAAGGGTTGTTGTTTTTAATTGTGTCGTCGTGTGCTTTGGCCCTTTTGCTATGGGGCCAGGTGCGGGCGGCGGAAAGTGCCAGGGAGCTTGAGCGACTGGAGCGCGAGGTCCGGGAGCTTGAGGCCGGGCTTCGGGCGTTGGAGCTGGCGTTGGAAAATCTGCCAGATGTTTATCTTTTAGCGGCGAGCGAAGGTTCGGTCCGTTCCCTTTTTTGTATGCCGCCGGAAGCTTACGAGCATTTGTGGGAAGTGCTTGATGCTGAGGGCCTCAAGGGGACGGGCAAGGCTTTTTGGCTGGCGGAGCGGGACTACGGCGTTAATGGTTTGTTTCTAGCGGCGGTGGCCTACCTGGAGAGCGCCGGGGGCAAGTCCCGCCTAGCGGTTGAAAGAAACAATATATTCGGGCTGAATGCCCTTGACGACGATCCGGGCAGGGCTTTTGCCTTTGCTTCCAAGGAGGAATGCATTGATTATGCCGCGGCGCTGTTTAAGCGTGACTATCTTAGCTGCGGCGGCAGGTATTACCGGGGCGAGACCCCCAAGGACATAGGCAAAAGCTATGCTTCTGATCCATTGTGGAGCGAAAAGGTTTGTGCTGTCATGCAGCACATGCTTAGGATTTTAAGCCTGGATGGGAGGTGATACTGAGGTTGCCGGCTCACGTGCGAGAGAAAAATGAAGTTAAAAGGCAATTGAAGCCTTACCTGGGCCGGCTGCTGCGGGTTCGGTTTAGGGATAACGGCGGGTAGGCGGGTATTTGATAGAGCGCCAGGCGGTGCTGCAGGAGTTGTCGCGGCACGTATTTGTGCTGAGCGTTATCCTTCCCAATTACCGTGAAAGGGTGTCCTTCCGGTATTTGGATCTCCTGACGCCGGCCGGCGGGGTGGAAATTATAAGATGGCATTAAGCCGGGAGGTGCTGCCGTGTTTTTTGTGGCGAGCTGTCGGTTGAAGCAGGCCGTGCGCACGCCTGGGTTTTTCATCCCTGCAGGGGAGATGGTTGAGATGTTTGGGGAAGACGCCAGCAGAAAGCTTTATCTTAGGGTGTCTTTTATGCTCACCCGGGTCTTCCGTCCGGGGATGGAAGTGGTGCTGGAGCACCGGAATGCGCAATGGCGGGTCAGCGTAGATGAAGCCTTGGAATTTGTAAAGTCTGTGGGCTTTGATATGGTAAACGTTATGTGCAAGTCGGTCTTAAGGTACTTAATTGCCAGCAGGCCCATAGGCGAGATGTTTTACCGGGGTGTTCCGGTGAGGCGTGCTGATCTGCTGGCTTTGATAGAAAACTGTCCCGTGGAGATCTTTGAGGTGGTGGATCGTGCCGGGGGGAGAGTGAAAATAGCTCCGCACGGTTCGTCTGATCTTTTGATTGAGCTGCAAACTGTTTAAGGGGCTTTGGCCCCTTTACAAATTTTATTTGAAAACAAATTGGAAAACAAAGCGAAAAAGGAGGCGGTTTTGGTTAACGGTTTGGCTTACTTGGTGCAGGCGTTTTTCCAGGGCATGAAAGGGCGTTTGCATTTCATGGTTGCAGCGGACGAAGGTTTTACGAGGAAGTGTTTCTGCCTGCATTGCCGCAGGATGTCGTGGGTAGTTGTGAAAAAGTTTAGGAAACGTTGCCGGATCAGGTATATTGAAAAGGACCGTGGGGGCTTGCACATGCGTTTGCGGGACATACCTGTTGTGTACAGGTTTGGTTACTGTTCTGTATGCGGGTGTGAGATAGCGAGGCCCATGTTCCATGTTCTCAACTGCAATGCCTTGTGCCGTGCCGTGGAATTGTTTAAGCTTGGTAAGAAGATTGAAGCGATAAGAGTTGATGATATGTAAGGAGGTGTTGTTGAGACAAAGCGTATGCATGGTGCCGGGGTAGCCCGGCGTCCCTGTTTGTGCGGGTAGCAGCCTGATTGAGCATCGGGCGTTTTTTATTTTCTTCCAGGCAGGGGGTTGAAGGTGTGAATTGGTTATACGACGTACTGGGTGCCGCTACCAGTATGTATAAAGAGGCAAAGCGGGTTTAATTTGTTCTGGCCGGGGTGTACCCGGCTTTCGGCTTGGTTGGGAACTAGTCTGGCGGTATGCCGGGTTGTTTTTATCTTTTTGCCAGAAGGAGGTAATAGCATGGCTTACATTGTGTGCAAGTACGGCTGCCGGCGGCCGACCATGAACGAGGATGTGTTCATGGAGCAACTGAGGCTGAGAAGGCTGTACTGGAACGGGCTTGTGGAGTTGCATAATCGCTATCTTATTGATAGGTATCGGGAGATAACCTGGGTGCCTGAGCGGGATGTGCTGGATGGGATGTATAAGGAACTGGAGGAGCTCCGCGAGCAGCTCAAGCAGGGGCGCCAGAAGTGTCGTGGTACCGGGTCGGACAAGACAAAGCATGGGAAAGAACTGAAGGCGAAGATAAAAAAGCTGGAAAAGGAAGCCGGGCGTTATTACCGGGATGTTTACAAGCCGGCTTACCAGAAGCACAAGGCCCAGGAGCATATTAAGCAGGAACTGGCCGCCAACGACCAGGAGTTTAGTGAGCGGTGGAAGCAGCTCAGGTGTGAAATGGTGGAACAGGGCCTGTACTGGGGCAATTATGACGACATTAACCGGAACTATGATTGCTACATTCGCCGACAATCGTTGCGGAAAGGTCGGCATCTCAAGTTTCGCCGCTGGGACGGCACCGGCAAAGTCCATCTTCGCCTGATGCGAGATATGATTTTAAGTGCTTCCGAGGTGTTTGACGGAAAAAGCAACTGGGTCCAGATTGCTCCCGTGGATGAGCGGGCCTGGACCAGCGAAAGCCGGCGGGAGCGCCGAAGGCATTGCTGGACAAAAATCCGGGTGCGCATCCAATCGGAGGGTCGCCGTCCCGTGTGGGGGGAGCTGCCGATGTGCATGCACCGGCCTCTTCCTGCGGGGGAGATCAGGACGGTTTCTGTTCGGCGCGAGGTAATTGCCGGCTGGCCCCGGTACAGCGTTTCCATTGGGGTTATGGTGCCGGATGTTCCCTGCAAGCCGGACGATTCCAGACCGTCCGTCGCCCTGGACATTGGTTGGCGGCGGCTGGACAAGAACAGGGTAAGGGTGGCCTACTGGTATTCTTCTGACGGCGCTCACGGGGAGGTCGTCATGGAGGAGGAAACAGTCTCGCAGTTCCTCAAGGTGGACGACCTGCGCTCGATACGGGACAATTATTTTAACGAGATCAAGGAAAAGCTGGTCTCGTTTGTGCGAAATAACAATATCCCTGAATGGCTGAAAGAGGAACGGTATATCTGGAGTCCTCGCTGGCGCTCGATAGTTAAGCTGGTAAAGCTCGTCAAGAAGTGGGAGCGTTTCTCCGGCGATGAAGAGATTTACCGGGAGCTTGAGTGTTGGTACAGGCGCGAACGGCACCTGTACCAGTATGAGGCCAACTTGAGGGATCAGATACACGCCAGGCGGTGGGAGCAGTATCGGGTTTTTTCGTCTCGCGTGGCGCGGTGGTTTGGGCGCGTTTACATGGAGGACATTGATCTTTCCAGGATGTCCAGGAAGCCCAAGCCGGAGGACGGGACAGCCGTTTCGACGCTTCCCAACAGGTATCGCGTTATTGCGGCGCCGGGCGAGTTTCGCAGCATCCTGGAGTCTGCCTGCAAACGTGAGGGGATATACGTGAAGCGGATAGAACCGCAGCACACCACGCAGGAGTGCCACGGTTGCGGGCGCGTGGAGAAGTTTAACGCTTCGGCCATGCTGGAGCGCGAGTGCCCGCATTGCGGCCTGCGCTGGGACCAGGACTTCAATGCCGCGAAGAACATCCTGGAGCGCGGCCTGGATGAGGACGTGCCTGAGCGCGAGAGGCTGATGGCGGCGGTGTAGGATTCTTGGCAGTGCCCAGCTCACGGGTTTAGTAGGTGAGACACAGAAGGTAAATGTTGGAAGTGGCAGTGCCCAGCTCACGGGTTGATCACGAACGAGTGAGACGATTGGCGGCTTTTTGGAGATGGACAGGGTTATATTGTGTTGATATGGAACAGTGCCTGGCTCGCGGATTGACGGAGCGAGACTTGATTGATGAGTAATGGTGGTGGTGCCCAGCCCACGGGTTGATCCAAATATAGGTGGGACACGAGGCCAGTAACAAGCGCGTCGATGCTTAGCGATGTAATGCGTGGCGGCTGTTAAGGCCGCCACGCTATTATATTATAAAAAAAGCTTTATCTTTAAAAAGGGGAGAGGTTGCGATGCTGCAAAACATTTTGCAAGAATATCGTTCTTGCTTGGAAAAAAGAGATTCAAGCAAACATACTATCGAAGGCTATGTATCGGACTTGAAAAAATTTAGTCGATGGTACGAGGGCACTACGGGTAGCGGGGTGGAAATCTCGGCCATTGGTTCTTTGGATATCGCGGAATTTAAGAGGTATTTGTTGAACATGAACCAGTCGCCCGCGACCATTAATCGCGCTTTGGCGGCGCTGTCGTCATTTTTCTCGTGGGCTGTGAATAATGGGCTGGCAGAATCGAATCCTGTTGCCAATGTGAAAATGGTCCGGCAAGTTCAACTGGCGCCCAGGTCCTTGACCCGCCTGGATTTGCTTGCCCTGATGCGAAGCGTTACAGCGTCAGGCAAGAAGCGGGATATTGCCCTGGTCTCGCTTTTATTCCATGCGGGTTTGCGGGTGTCGGAAGTGTGTGGGTTGGACTTGTCTGATGTTATGATTCGTGAGCGCAGCGGGTGGGTGACGGTGCGTTTTGGCAAAGGCGGCAGGGTGCGCCAGGTGCCGCTCAATGCGACTACAAGGCGGGCGTTGCTAGATTGGCTGGAGGAGCGTGGTAACAAGGAAGGGCCGTTGTTTTTTAGCCAGAAGGGCGGTGGGTTGAAGCGCCGCGCCGTCGAGCGGATAGTTGAGAAATATGCTCGCAGGGCGGGGCTTGCTGGGGTCAGTCCCCATACATTGCGTCATACTTTTTGCAGGAAGCTGCTTGAAGAGGGAGTGCCTTTGAACGAAGTGGCGTTGTTGGCTGGTCATACCAGCCTGAACACGACTGCTCGTTATACTGTGCCGCGCGAGTCTGATTTGGAAAAGAGCGTGGATAAGCTGTCCTGGGAATAACAATCATTAATTCTTTATTGTTTCTTTTTTGATGTCCGTGATGAACGGGCATTTTGTTTTTTTGTAAAGGCAGATCATGTGAAACTCCATAACAAAATTTAAAAAGAAAGAGGGGTGAGTTTAGATAAGGCCCGGCTTTGGGCGCTTATCGTTAAAAGTCATGTTGAGCGATAGAGAAAGGGACAAGGTTCGTAAGGTGGCATTGGCTGGGGTGGTTACTCATTACGGTGATGATCTTGATAATCGTTTATCTCTCTATGCATTAAAGCTGGCGGGCTATATATCGCAGGATGCCGTAATTGGGCGCACGTCGGCCGGCTGTCCGGTAGCAGGCAAGCTGAACGTGGACGTAGGTGATAAACGTTGCAGCGAGCCGGTGATTTTCTTTAATGATGGGACTGTGGTGATAGACCATCATTTTAATAGTTACAGTAACACGCTGGAAATACTTCGCGATAAGCTGGGGCTGGACATTCCGCCTCACGTAATAGATGTTGCAGATACTTATGCGGAGCGCAGGGTAAGTCCTCTGGATTACCGCAGCGTTTTGTCGTTAGCTCGTTATATGGATGATGAAACTTTGTGGCGGCTGGCGAATGATGGCCGTCTGCTTGATACGTTGGATAACATGGATTTGGAAACGTACGGCTTGCAGGATGCGGCGTGCAAACAAAAAAGCGTGATTGAAAAAGCGATTAGCAAGATAAAATCCAGCGTGGTTGACGGAGTGGTGTTTGTTGATGAGTTTGTGCCTGCTGGCAGCCAGGTGGCTTACGAGTTGGGCTACGACATGTACGTTAGCTACCAGGAAAGGCAAGACGGAAAGGCGACGTTTGCGATAACCGTGAGGCCTGGTAAGTGTTTGCCGATTGAGGCGTTGCGTTTTGGGCTTGAACTGAGACGGCGTTATGGTTCCGGTGTGTATATTAACCCGGAGTTGACGATGGTGATAGCTGGTGGGCCCAAGAATCCTGATTTTGTTGTGCCTGTATCGAAGGATGATTTGCGCCGGATGATCAAGGAAGTCAGCGCCGGCAGGAAGGTTATGGTATCTGTGGCGGGGTGATGGCGGGGGGGGTTGACTTTAGGGGTTATAAAAAACGACTCATAAGTGATCTTATGTGTCTTTATTAGGTTAAAAACGGCGCATAACGGGCCGTTTTTGTGCTTCTAACGGCCAAAAAAAACGACGCATAATTATTTTGGCCGTGGCCGTGTTGTCTGTATGGGGTCACGCCCTTTTTGCGGGGGCGGATTTTAGCTGGCTTTTATTGACAAAAAAAAGAAGGAGTTGTGTTGGGCGACGGGGTGATCGTGAGCGCCCTGTTGGTGGAGTTTGCGGAAGTGAAGGGGGGGATGGTGAAGATGGAGCCCAGCGAGGATGTTTTGCGCTGCCAGCAATGCGGTGTGTTGTGTTGGTGGATAACTGGTTGTGTTGTTTAAAGGAGCACCTGGAGGATGAGCATGGTTTGGATTACGAGGAAGAAGCCAGGTGCCAGGGCGAGGACGTGGATGTGTTTGTCCTGTCCTTGTTTGATGGCGAATCGTGATGGCTGCAAGTACGGGTGCTGCCTGTGGTATGAATATAGGCTGGCCTTGTGTTTCCGGGGTCCGGCTCGTCCAAAATATTTTGACCGGGGAGGGGCGATGTGGTTTTTCAATTTACTGCTCGCGAGGATTTAAAGAGGCGGTTGGAGAGGTTGGTGTTTAATGCTGATAAGGATGTAGGCGTTGGCGGGAATGTCCGGAAGTATGTTGAGCAAATTTGCGACTGTGTGGCCGGCGAGCCTTATGGCATTATCGTTGTCTACGACTTCCGGCTGTTGGATGAGCGCATGTCAAAGATCTTCTTCTGGGTAATAAGCTGGATTGTTTTGCGGGGGAAAAAACAGGTATCCGTAAGGGCCACTCACGGGTGGAGAACGGCAGTCAGCAAAGCCGGTCCTGATTTGATGAAGTGCAGGGCAAACCGCATGGACGCTTTCAGCTTGGTAGATCCATCCCGTGCTGGAAAACTAATAAGCTACTTAACGCACCGGAAGCTCCGTCCTGCTGTGGCTCACTTGCCCAAACCGCCGGCGTGGTTGGAAATAGTGTTCCCCGATGTGGGGGGCCTTGTGCTGGTCCGGGGGGGTGACGGTGAATGGTATGTAGGCACTCCGTCGGGCTGGTTTAGGGTGAGCGAACAGATGAGAGCCAGGACTTGGCGCTGCCAGTCGGCTTGGCTGCTGTTGCGCGATCTTGGCATTTCTGTTCCGCGCCGTAAGAATAAGCGGAAATGGAGTGAAGAGATGGCTGCGCAGCTTGCCTTGCTTGTGCTGGCCGGGTAAGAAAGTATTGTGCCCTGTTGCAGGGAGGAGTTGAGGCGTTGGCAATAAGAAAATTTCCATCTATTGACAAGGTGAACTGGGGGAACAGGAAAATTGACTCGTTCACGGTGGAGTCAACTTTCCTGTTCCTTTCTCGCAAAGCCCTGAAGAGCCGTTTGTGGGCGAGTTTGAACAGGGTGGAAAAGTGGGTTAGGGCTCGCAAGATTGACCCTGCCCACGTGGAGTTTATATGCGACCAGGTAGCGTGTCGTCCTCATGGGGTGATCCGTGTTGATGGCGGGTGTGCGCCGCAGTCGTACCGCACCTGCGTGGATGCCACGTATCTGAATGTGGCGTGGATTACCCTGCGCGGGAACAAGCACGTGGCGGCCCAGGTTTATCGCGGCCGCGCCCGGAAAACGTCCTGCGGGGTCGGTCCTGACCTGGAGTGCAAGACGGATTGTCTGAGCGCCCTTTATGTTTTTTCCCCAAAGCGGGCGGAAAGGCTTGAAATCTATTTGAAGCATCGCCGGTGCCGCCCCGCCATGGCTCATTTGCCCAAGCCACCCGAGAGGATGGTGGAAGTCGTCCCTGACGTGGGCGGCATAGTGCTAGCCCGGTCGGACCGGGGGAGAGCCTACGTGGGCACTCCTTCGGGCTGGCTGCACGTGAATGTATGGACTGAGCGTGGTGGGCGGCGAAGATCGGCCTGGATGGCGTTGCGTGACTTTGGCTTTTCCATCCCGTACAGGCGGGAGAAGCGAAAGTGGGATGACAAAATGACTGCGCAGGCGGCTTTGTATGTGCTGGCTGGGTTAAAAGGCTGGTTAAAAGGCTGAGGAGGAGGATAAGTGTGTTTTTTGATTTTGATTTTGAATTTAATGCCCATGATGAATTTAACATTCGTGATAAACTACAGAAGCGTATCGAGAAAAAGTTGTGCGAAGTCGAAAGGTGTAATAGTGATCGCAAGATAGATCCGGAACACGTTAAGCGTATTTGTGACTACGTGGTTTCCGAGCCTCACGGGGTAATCAACGCTCATGGAGGACTTGTGCCGGAATCTTGCCCCGAGCCGGTGTATACCTTGTGGCTGGATGTGGGTTGGATTACCCTACGCGGGGTAAAGCATGTCTTTGTATTTGCCATGCGCCTGGCAGCCAACAGGGCTTCTTGCCAAACCGGGGCAGAAATGGCAGAAATGACGTATGTGGGAGACCGCATGAAGGCCTTGGATGCGGCATTCCCGGCGCGGGCGGCGAGAATTAGAGATTATCTGAAACAAAGGAAGATTCGCGCTGCTATAGCGCATTTGCCCAAGCCGCCTGTACATGTGGCGGCGATAGACAAGGTGCTCCCTGATCTGGGCGGTATTGTGCTGATTCGCACGGATAAGTGGGCTTGGTTCGCGGGTACTCCGTCGGGCTGGGTTCGCGTCAACCAAGGCCTTCGGCGGAGGAAGTCGGCTTGGCTGGCGTTGCGCGATCTTGGCTTTTCTATCCCACATCAAAAAGAAAAGCGGGTATGGAATGACAAGATGAGCATGCAGATGGCTTTGTTTGCGCTTGCGGAGTAATCTATGTTGTTCAGTTTTCGGCAAAGGAGGGTTGGCGTGTTAACGATTGATATCTCTTTTCGGTTTAACAGCCGTGAAGAGTTGCGCAAGCAGATAGTAGAGAGGTTGTCGGAAGTTGAAAGGCGAGCCACGGCCCGGAAGATTGACCGGGCGCATGTTGAGGCCATTTGTGACCATGTGGCTTCTTCCCCTCATGGCGTAATTCGTACCGACGGGGGGCATGTGTCGAAGTCTTACCGTTATGGCGCGAAGACCTCACATTTAATGGTGGCCTGGCTTACTTATCGTGGGGAAAAACTTGTTGTCGTAGAGGCGTCTCGTGAATGGGCCCAAAAAGTTCCTTATGGGAGTGTGGCCAAGATGAAACATGAAGCGAATCGCCTGAGCGCGTTCAGCAAGTTTTTCCCGGCGCGAGCTGCAAAGATTACGAACTATTTGAGTTGTAGAAAGTGCCGTCCCGCTATAGCTCATTTGCCCAAGCCGCCCGTGAGGGTGGTGGATGTGATTCCTGATGTGGGCGGCATTGTGCTGGCCTGGTCGTCGGATACGCATGGCTGGTACGTGGGCACCCCGTCAGGCTGGATTAAGCTTAATTCCTGGATTAAGCCGCCGCATTCGGCCTGGATGGCGCTGCGTGACCTTGGCTTTCCGGTTCCGCACAAGCGGGATAAGCGGAAATGGGATGAAAAAATGGAGGCGCACATGATCATGCTTAAGCTGGCGCAGTAATCATTAGGCCCCGGCTTCGGCCGGGGCATTTGACAGTTTGTATAAAAGGGCACCTTCCTTTTGTTGCGTTGTTGCGGCAGGAAGGAGCAGTAAAAGCAACCCTTGGGGTTGCGGTTGGATTTGGGTATGAAGGCTCGGTGCGGCCTTCTTGTATTAAAAAGCAGGCCAGGAGCCGTAGTCGAGAGCCTCTTGGCGCTTCGGCGGGTGAGCTGGCCGACGAGAAGGAGGTTAGATTTTGAGGTGTTTTACCATTACTAGTAGTGCTATAAGCGGCGACATCAAGCCTTATCTTGAGGTCGTCGCAAAGCCCTATCCCCATGTTGGGGTGGGGGAAGAGGGGCGGGGTCGCAAGTATGTGCGTTTCCCCTTGGGCCAGCGGCTGGCGGAGTCGCTGGCCGATTACGTGCCCTGTCCTAGGAGAGGGCACGTTGTATATTGGAACAATCAGGGTCGGTGCCCTGATTGTGGAACGGTCTTGCAGAAGGGTGAGGGGGAGGGTTTCCTTCACCCTGACTTTGGCGAAGTGACCAAGTACGGGCAGCTGGAGCGTGCCAGCGTCCTGAAGACGCACAAGGGGACTCTCCTCTTGATTGAGGAGAAGGACCCTGCTGACAAAAGGGCGCTGGTGCTGGTTTCCGTCGAGGGGGGCTTTCGTGGGAGCACCGACTGGACGGCTGCTACGAGCAGGGTTGTGCCTTGCCCGGAGCGGGGCAGGGCAAATGCGGAATTTACTTCTTGTAGTAAGTGCGGGGTGGATTACCCCGCAAAAAATGACGAACTTCTCTTGTCGGATGAAAACATTCATCCGGAGGAGGGGTTTGTCAAGGTGTATGGCGCTTTTCCGCCTGCCGGGATCACCGTCTTGGCGGAGGGCTATGGCGCCGAGGGCGCTGCCGGCCGGGCCGGCGGGCCGCATTGGGCCCGCCTGGTTATAATGGAGCCGGGCAGCGTTTTCAGGGTCCGCCGTTACGGGCGTCTGTACGGCGGCCCCAAGGAGTGTTACGTCGCCTGGGACGGGGAACTTCTCCGGGTTGGAACCTGGGACGAGTTGAACCCGCCCGGGCGGGAGGATGAAGTAGGAGTGTTGATTTAGGCGCTTGGATGGCGTCTTGAGCGCCATCCGATAATTCAGCTGTTTGGCCCCGATTTCATGGTTCGGGGCCAAACTTGTAAAAAGAAGTTCGCGATAAAACCAACTTGCAGGAGGCGATATGTGATGGGAAAGCTGGTAGTAATATGGGGCAGTATGTTTTCGGGGAAAACGGAAGAACTGTTGCGGCGTCTTAACCGTGCCATGCGTGCCGGCAAAAAAGTGCAGTTGTTCAAGCCGAAGGTGGACAACCGTGCCGGTACGTGTGTGCGGAGCCACGCAGGACGAGAAGCAGAGGCCGTTGTGTTTGAAAAACCAGGGGAGATTATTAATTTATTGGAACCTGGCGTTGATGTCGTGGGTATCGACGAGGTTCAGTTCGCCGGAACTGAAATTGTCCGTGTGGTTAAAGATTTGCTTTTTTACGGTATTGACGTAATATGCAGCGGCTTGGATATGAGTTACCGGGCGGAGCCTTTTCCCGTGACCATGCACCTGGCTGCGTTTTCTCATGAGTGCGTGAAGCTGAGCGCAGTCTGTGCGGAGTGCGGTGATGACGCCTGGGTGACGCATCGTAAATCGGAAGAGGATGCGTTAGTTGTAATTGGCGGTGCTGACAAATACGCCGCTTTGTGCATGGAATGCAGGTTTAAAGCACAAAAAGGGAGGGAGGGAAACAGTTGCCGGTAAAGGCGAAGATAAAAAAAGAATTTGATTTCGAAGATGTTCTTCGGAATCGGCATTATGTGGATCTGGCGGAGTTCGGGGAATTTTACGCTGACCATGTTTTTGTGGACCCCGAAGATCCGCGCTTTTTGAAAGCAGTAGGAGATTTGTACACTCTTCCGCTTCACTCGGAAGAGACGATCTATATTCCCAATGCAGTTTTGAAAATAGACCTTAAACCATTCTGGTTGCCGCCAGAAGGTGACAAGGGTTATGGCGTGGGGCCGAATTTTGGTTATGAATATCCGCCGCCAGATGTTGTAAAAGAGATGTCAGCGGCGGAACTGTTGAATGCTCCGTGGGACAACTGGACCACAGAAAGCATTCCTGAGGATTGGGAGTACTACTGGTAGAGGTTGTTGGAATATTCTTCTTGCCTGTTTGGGGTGCAAATCCCTGGACAGGCATTTAAACAAAAACGTATTGACATGTGCGTACAAAGTTGCTATTATGTTGTATATAAAAGATGGCCGGGAGGTTTTTGCTTTGAAAAAAGATGAAAACTTCAATATTCGCATTGGTGGAAAGTTGAAAAGAGAGTTTTACCGGGTGGTGGAGTTAAATGCTCAGAATCCGTCGGAGCTGGTGCGGGGGTGGATAGAGGATTACGTTGCGAAATATGGCGATGCGAAGAAGTCGAAAGTTATGGTGTCCTGCCCCCACTGCGGGCATCTGACGCACGTGGATGTGCCGACTGATCGCAAGGGACAGCTTTGCGGTGCATGTAATGTGGTGTTCGTTTATCCCTGGGTTGAGGACGAAGAAAATAGCGAAATTGGAAAAAGCATGTTTGATCTTGAATAGGCAAAAGCATGTGGGCGGTTTGGTCAAAAGGAGCTGGCAAGGCGCTTAATTAATTAGAAAAGTTTTGCAAGCTGCGTGTTAGCAGGAGGCTGGGGCGAGTTGTGCCGCCGGCTTTCTGTTTTTTAATAGCGGGCATTGTTGCTAATAAATACTTTCCTGTTGCGGAAAGGGAAGTACAGATCGTGGCCTTTGAGGGGCCGCGTTGCTTGTTTTAGGAAACAAGGCCCATAACGGCCTTTGTATTAAAAACTGCAGGTCAGTTGCCGAATGTCGCGGGCTTTTTGAAGCGTTGCGACTGGCGCCCTGGCCTGTGAAAGAAAGGAGTATTAAAATGAGCAATATTGTGGCTGCGCTTGCGCTGGCGCTTCAGTCTGGAGTGCCGGTGCTGGCTTGGGGACCGCCGGGAGTGGGGAAAACCGCCGTGATTACGGCGCTGGCCGATTCCCTGTCTCTCCCGCTGGAGGTCGTTCTGGCCTCCATTCGGGAGCCGGCGGACTTCTCCGGCCTCCCTGTGATTCGTGATGACGGGGTTCGGATGGAAGCCCCGTCGTGGGCTCGCCGGTTGGCGGAAGCCGGGAAGGGGATCTTGTTTCTGGATGAGATCTCCACGGCCCCGCCTGCGGTCCAGGCTGCCCTGCTGAGGGTGGTCCTGGATCGCGTGGTCGGCGATCTGGAACTGCCGCCCGGCGTGGCTGTTGTGGCGGCTGCGAACCCGCCGGAGCAGGCTGCCGGGGGCTGGGACCTGTCGCCGCCTCTGGCTAACCGCTTTTGTCATCTGTCTTGGGCACTGAACACCCAAGGCTGGATCGACGGTATGATCCAGGGTTGGCCCGTCCCGTCCGTGCCCCGTTTGCCGGACAACTGGGAGGCAGGAATACCTGCTTCCCGCACGCTTGTTGCGGCATTTATCCGCCACCGCCCACACCTCCTGCTCCAGCTCCCTGAATCCGAGGAGCAGGCCGGGAAGGCGTGGCCGTCGCCGCGCAGCTGGGACATGGCCGCCCGTCTATTGGCCGCTTCTAACGCGGCCCAGGCCGGGGATGATGCGGCCGCCTCCCTGGTGGCCGGGTGTGTCGGGGAGGGCGCCGGGCTTGAATTCCTGGCCTGGCGGAAAGCCCTGGACCTGCCGGACCCGGAAGCGGTATTAGCCGCTCCGGACAGTTTCAAAGTCCCGGAGCGTGGCGACCAGGCGTTTGCGGTTCTTACCGCCGTGGTTACGGCAGCGGTGAGCAATCTCACCTCTGAGCGCTGGATGGCGGCCTGGCAGGTTCTTGCCCGGGCAGCCGACCAAGGCGCGAAGGACATAGCTGCGGCAGCGGCGAAGGCGCTAGCCCAAGCCCGAAAGCCCGGGCTGCCGCTACCGCAAAAAGAATTGCAGGGGTTTATCCCCCTGCTGAAGGCAGGAGGGTTGATGTAATGCAACTCAACAACATTCTGAAACACGTCCGCTGGGAGATTCCCATCGAAAATGATAGAAACGGGAATACCTACCTTTATGGCCGTGTGGCCGTGAAGGTGGACGATCTGCGGGTGCAGATCCGGTCTATCTCCGGGCCGGATCTGCCCGCTGAGTTGTTGTTCCCGGTATTAAACGCCGCTTTGCCAGAAGGCTGGATCGAAGCGGCGGAAACGGCTCACCGGTCCCGGTCCTGCCCCTGGTGTGTCTACGTTTACCGGGGGATGAGCGGTTGCGAGAATTACGAGCTGTATTCTCTGCAATCCGCAGAATTTATGGACCAAAAATTGTCGGCTTCCATACACGTCTCAATGTATGGAAAGCTGAACCAGGGCCTCAACTGTTGGCTGGGGGACCTTCCCCCACTACTGGCCCGGCTGGTGGATGTATATCCGCCTCCGCCCGAGGACCAGCTAAGCCTCCGGGACTATACCCCGGAGAGCCGAGGCGAATACGCTGAAGCCGGCAAAAGTTCCGGCCTTCAAGAAGCCCTCGATGCCCTGAAGGTCGTGGAGGTGCTATCAGAATGATGCCGCAAGAGCTCCAGGCCGCCCGCCTGCGCCTGGTTAAGTCTCACCCGTATCTGGCCGCTGCTGCCTGGGCCTTGCACCCAGTTGAAAAGCCGGGCCTTGGTACCCTGGCGGTAGATATGTATTGGCGGCTTTATTATGATCCGGCGGTTATCACCCGCTGGACCGTAGAGCAGTTGGCTGGCGTCCTCTACCATGAAATAGCCCACCTGCTCCGGGACCATGCGTCCCGGATGCAGAACTTTGACCGCAATGCGGCGAATATTGCCGCCGATGCGGAAATAAATGACGACCTCATTGCCGAAGGCGTAAAGCTGCCTGATGGCGCCATTACTCCGGCGTCAATCGGCCAGCCGGACGGCCTTCTGGCAGAAGAGTATTACGCTGCTCTCCAGCAGTCCGCGCCTGATCAGGGCGCATCGGCTCAGCCTGAGCAATCCGGCGCTGGGGAACCCGAGGCCGGGGATACCCAGCAGGGAGACGGGAACGAGGCCGGGCAGAAGCAAGATTCATCCGCTTCTGCTGACCTATGCGACGAAGCTGCTCAGGGTGAAGGCTCTTCGTCTGCTGACCACGGCGGCGGCGAAGAAGGCCAGCCCGACCCGTCCCCAACGGCTAAGAGCGGCAGCCATGCCGACGGTGCCCAACTGGGCGACCGGGGCGACGGCTCCGGCTCAAAACCTGGAGACCCGGACGATTCTAAACCGGGCGGCGCGGGAAGTGGCGAAACCGGCGATCCCGCCGGAAGTAGTCAGCCCGCCTCGTCCGGCCAGCCGTCCGGCGCTTCGGGCCAGCCGGAATCCTCGTCTCAGCCTCCCGCTTCCCCTGGTTCCGGCCACGGGAGCGGGCAAGACGGCAGGGAGTCTGGTGATCAGGCGCAGACTCCTGCGCCTGGTGCTGGCCGGTGCGGATCATGTGCTACCGGTCAGCAGGAACCCTGGGAAGAAGGGCCTCCTAACTCTTCTTCCCCCGGCACCAGCCGGGCCGAAGGGGAAATGATCCGCCGGGACGTTGCCCGGCAGATCGTGGAGCACTCCCGCACCAGGGGAGACGTTCCGGGGCACTGGTCCCGGTGGGCGGGAGAAAAGCTCCGTCCGAAGGTGAACTGGCGCAGGGAGCTTGCTGCTGCCATCCGCCACGCAGTTGCTGACGTGGCGGGTGCGGTGGATTACTCCTACAGGAAGCCATCGCGCAGGCAGGGTGCAAGCTCCGATGTGGTTCTGCCGGCGCTGCGGCAGCCGGTCCCTTCGGTTGCCGTAGTGGTGGACACCTCGGGGAGCATGAGCGACGGCATGCTGTCCCAGGCTCTTGCTGAGGTGTCCGGCATCCTGAAAGGCATGGGCCAGAAGGAGGGCGTTCACGTTTTCTCGTGCGATGCTCAGGTTCATGCTTGCAGGAAAGTGTTCCGGGCCAGCCAGGTCCAGCTGGCTGGCGGCGGCGGGACTGACATGGGCGCCGGGTTGGCCGCTGCGGCGCGGTTGAAGCCCGTGCCGCAGGTGGCCATTGTAATAACAGATGGTTACACTCCGTGGCCGGATGATCCGCCGCGGGGTGTAGGGAAGGTGGTTGTTGCCCTTGTCGGAGATGGTGACGCGCCGGCATGGGCGAAGAGAATTAAATTAATATAGAGAGGGAGTCTGGTCAGGCCTTATAAAGCCTGACCAGACTGATTTATTTAAGGTTTGAAAGGATGTATATTATGAAAACTTGGGAGTCCTTGCTTGAAACAGCTTTGCGGGAACTTGGTTCCGCCGTTAAGGTAATGGTGAGGCCAACGTTTCCGGCCACCTCTGAACCACGTCCGAGGATATTCAGGTTCACCGATGGCCTACTTTGGCCATACGTGGCCAAAGGTGAGGTCAGTTGGAACAAATTTCATCGCCCCGATGAATGTTACGTTTACAGCATCGAAGGTAAATTCTCCGCCGTAAAAATTATAAATGAGTGCGGAGGGCAACCTCGCAAGGTCCTCCGCGCTCTACGCCGCATTCAGGCTGCCGCCGCCTGGTGTTACGCCAGAGCAGAAGGCAGAAAACGGCAGGCAGAGGAAATACTACGCCAGCAAGCCTCTGCCGTTGAAGCCCTGGAAGCAGAAGCGACAATGCAGGCGTTATCCTGATCTTTACCCCTGCGGGGGTTAAGATAAAATAAGGCAGCCCGGGCCTGACACCGGGTATGGTAGCAGGGCAGCACTTACTTCAAAGTGCCGCCCTGCTTGCAAAAAAGAAGAAGGGATGCAAAAAGAAATGCATGGAAGACATGGTTGGAAGCTGGGAAATGAAATGGTAGGGTGAAACTGCTTCACCCCACCATGCAGCAAAACAGCAGGAATCGTTTTAACTTTTTCCGACAGAAGTCTCCCATCCTCAAGGAATGTGAAGGGCGATAGCCCAATGAGTAGGTGGGAGATGACTATGAGTAAAATGTTAGCGGGGGGAGAGGATCGAAAAAACCTGCTTTAAGCAGGAAAAGAGAGACCTCGTTCCAGAAGGTATAGGTTTGAGAAACAACACCCAGGAAGGAGGCCTCTCAAGAATGA
>Ga0208693_1000170_pt1 | contig 55490 bp, 62 predicted proteins | sample AD_UKC071_MetaG_FD_184438 | JGI IMG/M metagenome (GOLD analysis project Ga0208693, IMG submission 184438) | Active sludge microbial communities of municipal wastewater-treating anaerobic digesters from USA - AD_UKC071_MetaG (SPAdes) (version 2) | ecosystem: Engineered > Bioreactor > Anaerobic >... | reverse complement strand
ATTTTTCGTTATTAAATCCTAATTTAGTAAAAATAATTACCAATGCTGAAGGTGAAGCTGTTGCTTTTATTGTAGGCTTACCTTCATTATCTAAAGCTATGCAAAAAGCTAATGGTAAGCTCTCTCCATGGGGGATTTATCATATTTTCAAGGCAATAAAGCATCCTAAAGTTGTAGATTTAGCTCTTGCAGCTGTATTACCACAATTGCAAAGGCAAGGAGTAGCAGCTGTCTTGATAACAGAACTCCAAAAAGAACTCATACGCTATGGCGTTAAAGAGGTAGAGACTACTGGAATTTTTGAAATCAACACCCAAGCTATTCAAACTTGGAAAAACTTTAAACATATACAGCATAAGCGTAGACGTTGTTATGTAAAAGAATTATAATAGTTATTTTAAATATAACGTTTTATTTATAACCTGATTTTTATGCAAATTATTCTTTAATTATACATAAGTATTGCTTAAATATTTCTCATTAACTACTATTTCAAGGGTATATGTATATTTTGAGTTTAGAAAATATTAAAAAAAATAAGAATAATTAACTAATTAATACGCAAATAATCAATATAATTTTTATTAATATATTAAATTTGTATTATAAAACAGAAGGGTGCTTAGTGTAATTTTTTTATAATTTCTATTATCTCAATCTTCAATAATTTTTTTATGAGGTAGATCTAATTCTTTATAAAAGCCACTATCTAATTTGTCTTTAACTTCATTAAAAGCTTTTATAGTAATTTGAATATCCTCGAAAGAGTGAGCTGCAGAAGGAATAAGTCTAATAAGAAAAATTCCCTTAGGAACAACTGGGTAAGTAACAATAGAACAGAAAATATTATAATTTTCGCGAAGATCTACTACTAAATTAGAAGCTTCTCTATCACCACCATTCAAAAATACAGGAGTAACAGGAGATTGAGTTTTGCCAAGATCAAAACCAGCATTTCTCAATCCATTTTGCAATGTATGCACATTATTCCAAAGCTTTTCACGTAGTTCAGGCATAGTTTTTATCATTTCTAAGCGTTTTTGAATACCTAAAACCATAGCCATAGGAAGGGATTTAGCATATATTTGGGATCTCATATTATAGCGTAAATAATTAATAACATTTCTAGGCCCAGCAATAAATGCACCTATGCCAGCGAAAGCTTTTGCAAAAGTACCAAAATACAGGTCTACTTGAGATTGTAGTCCGAAATGTTCATCTGTACCTGCTCCTGTTGGTCCCATAGTGCCTATGCCGTGAGCATCGTCTATGAGTAAACGAAAATTATATTTATCTTTTAGGGCTATAATACCAGGTATATCACCTAATTCAGCTGTCATTCCATAAACACCTTCTGTGATTACTAAAATTCCACCTCCAGTTTCTTTTGTTAAATTTTCAGCATGTTGCAGTTGTTTTTCTAGGCTTTCCATATCATTATGTTTGTAGGTAAAACGCTTACCTATATGTAAACGCATCCCATCTATTATGCAAGCATGAGCTTCTTCATCATATACTATCACATCTTTTCTATTTACCAAGCTATCTATGATAGAAAACATACCTTGATATCCATAATTTAATACAAAAGCATCTTCGCGTTTAACGAAATCAGCCAATTCTTTTTCTAATTTTCTATGTTCTTTTGTATGTCCACTCATCATTCTTGCACCCATTGGATAAGCTAATCCATATTCAGCAGATGCATCAGCATCTATTTTACGAACTTCAGGATGATTAGCTAGACCTAAATAATTATTTAGACTCCATACAATCATCTCTTTACCCATAAACTTCATACGAGGTCCGATTTCCCCTTCTAATTGAGGATACATAAAATATCCATGTGCTAGTTCATAATATTTGCCTAGGGGTGTGTCATTTAAATTAAATTTTTCAAAAAGATCCATAATTTTTTTGCAAAGTTGGTTAATTTTTTTTAAATAGAAAATATTTGCAGTTTTTGATAAATAAAAACAAGAGTTTTTATTTAAAATATTAAGAGGGAAATTGTTTAGAAAATTAATCAATTCGGAAAACTAACATATGTTAAAATCAACATATGTTTTATTTACTAACTCTCTATACCGATACCACGCCCACCTGTCCGAGGATGCAAGGTTGAGCATTCGCCCAGTATTGCTTACAGTCTTGCCTGTGAGGTATTTACCCATCACTACATACCACATAATGTAGTTTTGCAGGTATTTAGTAGCTACGCCCCTAAATTTGAAATATATCCAATTAGTGAATTCACTAGCTTTCTTCTTGACAGTACTTAGGCTATATATACCTCGCTTTTGTCTATGGCTAGTTACTATTTCTTTATGCTTGATTACATTTCTTCTAACCTTTTTGAATGCTTTTTTATTACTGCTACACATGACTCCATCCTTTGGCATTTTAGCCTTCAAAAATTGCTCTATCTGTTCTGAACTTAGCTTTTTGCTTTCAAATTTTTTAAATAATAAGTTGCCAGCTCTGTCTGTAGCAGCCAATACGGCTACTTTCTTTGGCTTTTGCTTCCTAGCTCGCTTCAGCTCTTCGGCATTTTTGTATATTCTGCCTTTTTCAGAATAATCCATCAATAGTTCATCCATCTCTACTACTCCGAAAAAATTGATATTATCTTCGAAACTTTGTAGAGCTGCCAATATCTTGTGTCGCCAAGCGAAGCTTGTTGGTAGGCTGATGCCCACTTCTTTAGCACAAGCTCTGAGACTTTTGCCTGCTACCATACATCTGATGTAGTCGAGCATTTTCTCTTTCTTTTGTAACCTGTAAACAAAAGTACCTGTGGTAACTCTAAACTGTCTGCCACAATCTTTGCAGCGATAGTTTTGCATCCCATTTTGTAAACCATTTTTAATAATGTGATTGCTACGACAGTCTGGGCACAGTGGCGGGGCGCTGAGTATTTTCAGACCTTGATAATCGACTACATCGGCTTCTAATTTTTTCATTAGAGAATAAAGGTTGTCTAAGAATTCTTTATTCTCTTCCTTACTCATAGCAAGGTATTTACTGGTGTTTTCCACTATTTTTTTCATGAATAAAAATTTTTGTAAAAATATAAAAATTATTTAACATATAAACTTGAAAAACTTAAACATTTATTAATTCCGATTACTTAATTATCTTTGTTTATTTTATTATCCTCCACTCACATCTATTTTATCATACTTAAAATTATTTCATATGATTTATTAAACATTTATAAATATAAATTGCCTCTAATATCGTATAAGGTCATAACTTTTTATAATTTTTTCATTTGTATCTCATTTTGTTTTGTAATTAAGCATAAACTTTAACTTTTAATTATTTTATTTCATTTTTTATTTATATTTTTGACAAAAAATATAAAATTATGAAAACAATTTTAGATTTAGAACCCAAAAGAGTGTGGCATTTTTTTCATGATCTCACGCAAATACCTCGTCCATCAGGAAAAGAGGAAAAAATCATAGAATATTTAGTAAATGTAGCTAAAGAAAACAACTTAGAAGTTATAGTAGACGATATCGGCAATGTAATAATGAGACGAGCAGCTTCTCCAGGCTTAGAAAATCGTAAGGGTATTATTCTACAAGCTCATATGGATATGGTACCACAAAAAAACTTAGATAAACAATTTGATTTTGAAAAAGATCCAATAGAAACTATAATAGATGGTGAATGGGTCAGAGCTAATGGTACTACGTTAGGTGCTGATAATGGGATTGGTTTAGCTGCTGCTTTAGCCGTACTTACAGATAAAAATATAAAAACCGGTATGATAGAAGGACTTTTCACTGTCGATGAGGAAAGAGGAATGACTGGAGCTTTTGGCTTAAAACCAGATATTTTAAAAGGTGATGTTTTACTCAACCTTGATAGTGAACATGATGGTGAAATATTTATTGGTTGTGCAGGCGGTATGGACGCTAATATAACTTTTCATTTATCTTATGAGCCTGTTCCTGATACTTATAAAGCTTTTGAAGTTGAAATCAAAGGACTCAAAGGTGGACACAGCGGATTGGATATTCATCTCGGAAGATTGAATGCAAACAAAGCTCTCAATAGATTTATAAAATTTATTATTGATCACTTAGATGCTCTTTTAGTATCTTTTGATGGTGGCTCATTGCGTAATGCCATACCTAGAGAGGCTAAAGCTATTATCCTAGTACCTGATAATAAAATAAATGAATTATATGAGATTAAATCAGTTTTTGATAAAAATTTTCAAATTGAATTTGGCAAAGTAGAACCAAATCTTGAATTCAATTTGAAAGAAACACAGTTGCCAGCTAGATATATAAAAAAAGATATTGCTGATAAAATTGTAAAGGCTATATATGGTTGCCCTAATGGCGTTTTGAGAATGAGTGCAGAAGTAGAGGGCTTAGTAGAGACTTCTAATAATCTTGCTGTTATCAAAACTAGTGATGATACTTTATCTATACAATGCCTTATTAGATCTAGCATTGATAGTGCTAAAGAAGCTGTAGGTGAAAAAATTAAAAGTGTTTTTGAATTAGCTGATGCAGATGTTTCACTTACAGGTGCTTATCCTGGTTGGAAACCAAATCCTGATAGCGAAATCCTTAGATTAGCTAAAAAAATATATGAAGAAAAATTTGGCAAAACTCCAGTGATAAAAGCTGTACACGCAGGACTGGAATGTGGACTTCTTGGTAGCAAATATCCTAATCTCGATATGATATCTTTTGGTCCCACTATCGTAGCCCCTCATAGTCCTGATGAACGTGTTAATATACCTAGTGTACAGAAATTTTATGATTTTTTATTGGAGATTATTAAAAATATACCTGATAAAAATTAATAAAAATATAAATTTTGAGTGTATATAGTAAAAACCATAAACATCATCAAATTTGGCAAAATAGCGTAGATTTAGCTAAAGATATCTATGAGCTCACTCGTGAGTTACCTATAGATATTGAATATGATTTTGTCAGTCAAATGAGATATTGTGTAGATACTATACACTCAAAGATAGTAGAAGGTGTGATGAGATATTATACTAATGATTATCCTAAATTGCTTTCTGATTGTCTCAAATATTGCTCAAGATTAGAAAAATTAATTATAATACTAAAAGATTTGCAATATATTTCTGAAATAACAGCAAAAAATAGAATAGAAAAAATTAATAATATCTCACAAATGTTGAATAATCTGATTAGAGATGTAAATATGTTTTATTCCGCTAATTAATTTTTTTTTAACTGGTAAAAAAACAAAAATAGTTTCAACTTGCTCACATCTATTTATAAATAGCTAGGATGCGTTTTTGGTTGAATTTTTATACTAAATTAAATTTTTATTGATGTTCAAAATTTCACATTATAGCATCCTGTGCTTTGGTGCCTCTTGCATTCTTATTGACCTCATTCGTAAACCTTGTCATCTATGTAATTACAATTTTTTATTACTATAATTTGTAATTTTTTTTTGTAATTTTGTTTATGTTAAGTATAATTTTGCCCACTAAAAAACGTGTAGAAATATTCTATGAAACTATAGAATGTTTAGATAAAACCCTTAAATTATTTGATCATGACTATGAAGTATTAGTAATCAATAATGATCCAGATCCAATATCTTTTAATTTACCTGATTATGTTAAAATAATCAATTGCGATGGTAGGGGTGTAGCATCTGCTAGAAATATGGGCGCTCATAATGCCAAAGGTGATATATTGCTTTTTTTAGATAATGATATTCTAATCTCTTATGAGGCATTTATAAAAGGCTATAAATTATTTTTAAAATTAATTAAACAAAATGAAAATATTGCTATCAATTTTAATTGGATATATCCCCGCGATGTTTATGATTTATTAGAAAAAAACTCTTTTGGTCGATATTTATTATATTATGAATTTGATAAATACGAAGGCAAAGCATGGACTAATCGTAACTTTGATAAAAAAGTTGAATATCAAAAAACTGATGTGTTTACAAGTAGTACCTTTTTTATTTCTAAATCTACATTTAATAAAATCGGTGGCTATACAGAAGATTTTAGTTTTGCTGGCTACGAAGATCATAATTTTAGAGAAAAACTTTTAAAAAATAATATTGATATTTATATTTTAACAAATACTTATGTTTTTCATAATGAAAGAGATTATATTGATTTGAATAAATTTCTTGAGAGAAAATATAGATCTGCTTTTACTCGCAAACAAGCAGTTTCATTAGGTGATAATGAATTGATATTGGAGTATTCTTATTTAAAAAAAATACTTTTAACTATTATTTGGCCTCTTAGAAATATTTTAATTTATTTTGTAAATAATTTTTCACAGTCTAAAAAATTTGATCCTTTAATGTTTAAAATCATTGATACATTATTAGCTGTTTATATTTATAAAGGTTATAATAATTAATTTTTTTTAATGAGAAAAAAAGTAGTATATATTATTTCGGACATTGATAAGGCATTTGAATTTGAATGGGCTGCTACTTATCTTTCGCCATACTTCGATTTACATTTTATCTTATTAAATCCATCAGATTCTTTTTTAGAGAAATTTTTGATCGACTATGGTATACCTGTTTACAGAATAAAATATATAAATAAAAGGGATTATATATCAGCTTTTAAGAGTGTTTATAAATTATTAAAAAGAATAAAACCTGATATTGTACATTGTCATTTGATAGTAGCCAATCTAATTGGTTTACCAGCAGCTAAGCTAGCTGGTGTCAAAAATCGTATATATACACGTCATCATTCTTCATATCACCATATTTATCATAAACATGCTATTATTTACGACAAAATTAGCAATTCATTAGCTACAGATATAGTTGCTATTAGTCCAATAGTAAAAGAGATCTTAACTAAATGGGAAAAAGTTTCTGATTCTAAAGTGAAAATTATTCCTCACGGTTTGCCAAATGATCTATTCGATAATGTTACATATGAAAAGATAGAAAATTTGAAATCTAAATATAATTTAGAAGGCTATAGCCCTATAATTGGTGTTATTTCTAGATTTACAGAATGGAAAGGGGTGCAATACATTATTCCTGCATTTCAAAGATTGTTAAAAGATTTTCCAAAAGCTAAATTAGTATTAGCAAATGCTATAGGAGACTACGAAAATGAAATAAACAAATTATTAGCTGAGTTGCCATTAGGTTCTTATGAAAAAATCTTTTTTGAGCCAGATATGGCTACTCTTTTTAAAACTTTTGATGTTTTTGTACACGTTCCTATAGACAATCATTCCGAAGCCTTTGGACAAGTATACATAGAAGCCTTAGCAGGTGGTATACCAATGGTATGTACTCGTAGTGGAATAGCAAATGAGTGTGTGATTCATTTAGAAAATGCTTATGTAGTGGATTATAAAGATTGTGATTCTATTTATTTAGGTTTGATAACTTTATTAGAAAATAATGATTTAAAGGAGAAATTAATGGATAATGCTCCTAAATCAGTAACAAATTACACAGTAGATAATAAGTTTAATTTATTAAGAGATCTATATAATGAATAAAAATATTTCTAATCCTTTAGTGAGCATAATAATACCAGTATATAATGGTGAAAAGTATATAGCTGAAACTATACAAAGTGTGATAGATCAAACTTATGAAAATTGGGAATTGATCATCGTAGATGATGGATCTACAGATAATACCAGTAATATCGTAAAAAAATTTAATGATACCCGCATAATTTACATAAAAAAGAATAATACAGGCGTATCTGATACTAGAAATATCGGTGCTAAAATGTCTAAGGGAAATTTTTTATGTTTTTTAGATGCTGATGATGTGTGGTTATCAAAAAATTTAGAAATAAAAGTAAAAAAATTACTTGATGAGCCAGATTGTGTTTTGGTATCATCAGCTTTCTATTTATGGGATGAGAGAGATGATTACATTAATTGTAAAATTAACGATTATGTACCAAATGATGATTGGGAAGATCTTAGAAAATTACGTTCTATTTCTTTGCCATCATCTGCATTGATATCTAGTAAATTTTTTTTTGAAGCTAATATGTTTGATACTAATCTGAGTACATCAGCAGATTTTGATCTTTGGATACGAATGAGAGCTTTGGGGCATTTTAATTTTATATCTGAACCTTTAGTAAAATATCGCTCTCACTCCAACCAAATGCATAGGAATATAAAGCTTTATGAACATGATATGATTTACATTTTAAAAAAATATAAGGATTGCAAAAAAATATTTCCTACTAGAAACTCATGGAAAAAATCTATGAGTCTATTACATTATTACCTAGCAGTAGAATATGTACGTCAAAAGCAAATTAATAATTTTTTTGTTCATTCGACAAAAAGTATATTTTTTAACCCTTCATTAATTTTTTATAAAATGATAAAAAAAATATAAAATTTCAAAAAATAAGGTTTTTTTTTAAAGGTATTCAGTGTTATCTATTTATATTATAATAAAGCTATTTCACCTTTTGGAAAGTTATGATGTATTTCTAAAAAAAGAAAAGTTTTTATTTCATTATTACAACTGTTGCTACAAGTAACATCATGTGTAGTAATCTGAGCATAATTATTAAAATCAAACAAGAGTAAAATAAAGTAATGATTATTTCTTATATTTAATTAATTTTTAAAAAAATTGAAAATATATTTTGTTAATTAAATAATTGTATGTAATTTTGCAAACTAATTTTTTGAAAAATATAACAATAAATATGCCAACAATACAACAGTTGATAAGAAAAGGTAGGAAAGCTAAGAGAAAGGCTAGTAAAAGTCCAGCTCTTGAAAATTGTCCTCAGCGTAGAGGTGTTTGTACTCGTGTATACACTACTACACCTAAAAAACCTAATTCAGCTTTGAGAAAAGTTGCTAAGGTTAGATTGACCAATGGATATGAAGTGATAGCTTATATCCCGGGCGAAGGACATAATTTGCAAGAACATAGCATTGTTTTGATAAGGGGTGGCCGAGTAAAAGATTTACCTGGTGTCCGTTATCATATTGTACGAGGTGCTCTAGATACTGCAGGTGTAGAAAATAGAAAACAAAGCCGAAGTAAATACGGTACAAAACGTCCAAAACAAAAACAAAATTAATAAGCAATGAGAAAAACAAAAGCAAAACAAAGAATTATATTACCTGATCCTAAATATCAGGATGAGATAGTAGCTAAATTTGTTAATAATTTAATGCTTAGAGGTAAAAAAGAAATAGCATATAAAATATTTTATGAAGCTATTGATATTGTAACCAAACGTACTAATGAAGATGGTTTAGAAGTTTTCAAAAAAGCTTTAGAAAATGTCACACCACAATTAGAAGTTAGAAGTAGACGTATTGGTGGAGCTACTTTTCAAATACCTACTGAGATCAGACCTGAAAGAAAACTGAGTATCGGTATGAAAAATCTCATTTCTCATGCTCGTAAACGTAATGATAAAGGTATGCCGACTAAATTAGCTAATGAAATTATTGCTGCTAGTAAACAAGAAGGTGGCGCCTTTAAACGTAAAGAAGAAATTCATAGAATGGCAGAAGCTAACAAAGCTTTTGCTCATTTTAGATTTTAACAATTATAAACATTTTAATAATATGAAAGATTTAACCCCTCTTAGAAATTTAGGAATAATAGCTCACATAGATGCTGGTAAAACTACCACTACTGAGCGTATATTATACTATACGGGGGTTAATTATTCTATTGGAGAAGTAGACGATGGTACAGCTACTACTGATTGGATGCCACAAGAACAAGAACGTGGTATTACTATTACATCAGCCGCTACTACAGTTCATTGGAAACTTAATGATAACGATTATCAGATAAATATTATAGACACTCCTGGTCATGTTGATTTTACTGTAGAAGTAGAGCGTTCTTTAAGAGTTTTGGATGGTTGCATAGTTATTTTTTGTGGTGTAGCAGGAGTCCAACCTCAATCTGAAACCGTATGGCGTCAAGCTGATAAATACAATGTTCCTAGAATTTGTTACATCAATAAACTTGATAGAGTAGGAGCTGATTTTTTCAAAGTAGTTAATCAAATAAAAAATAAACTAGGAGCTAATCCTATTCCAATACAAATACCTATTTATAATGATGATAAATTTGACGGTATCATCGATCTTATCTATCAAAAAGCTATTTATTGGGATTTATTAAATGCTCCTGATGGGTCTTTATTAATTTATAAAGATATTCCAGACAATTTTAAAGTTATCGTTGATAAATATCGAGCTATTCTTTTAGAAGCTGTAGCAGAATTAGATGATGTGATAATGGATAAATATTTTAATGCCCCTGATTCTATTACTGAAAAAGAGATAATCTCAACTCTTAGAAAAGGTACTTTATCATCTAAGTTTACTCCTATTTTGTGTGGGGCTTCTTTGCAAAATATTGGAGTGCAACCTTTAATCGATGCTGCAGTTAATTTTTTGCCTTCACCAGCAGATATCGGCTATGTGAAAGGTATTAATCCAAAAACTGGTGAAGAAATTACTAGAAAAATTTCAGACGATGAACCTTTGAGTGCATTGATTTTTAAAGTAGTTAATGACCCATATGTGGGTCGTATTGCTTTTACTAGAATATATAGTGGTTCTATTTCTCAAGGGGAAATGCTTTATAATTCTAGGTTAAATAAAAAAGAACGTGCTGCTAGATTATTTCGTATTCATTCTAATAAGCAGATAAAAATTGATTCTTTCTCTGCAGGCGATATAGCTGCTATTATCGGATTGAGAGAATCTATTACAGGAGATACTCTATGTGATCCTTCTCATCCTATCACATTCGAATCTTTTTATTTTCCAGATCCAGTTATTTCTATAGCTATAGAAGCTAAATATCAAAAAGATTTTACTAAAATGTTAGAATCTCTTCAAAAATTAGCTGATGAGGATCCCTCTTTACTGATTAAAACTGATGAAGAAAGCGGACAAATTATTCTAAATGGAATGGGCGAATTGCATTTAGAAATTATTGCAGATAGACTTAGAAGAGAGTATGAGATAGAATGTAATTTAGGAAAACCACAGGTAAATTATCGAGAAGGTATAATTGGTAAAACTATACATAGAGAAATTTATAAAAAACAATTTGGTGGCAAGGGTAAGTATGCTGAATTAGAATTTGAACTTAGTGGTGAACCTTTTGATAAGATAGGTCTAACATTTGAAAACATTGTCGGTAACTCACTAACAAAAGATTATTTAAGAAGCATTGAAAAAGGTTTTAAATCTGCTATGTTAAATGGTATACTTGCAGGTTATACTGTTTTGAATGCTAATATTCGTTTATTAGATATAGTAACACATCCAGTGGATAGCGATCCATTAGCTTTTGAAATAGCTGCTAATATTGCTTTTAAAGAAGCTTGTAAAAAATTAAAAATTGTTTTATTAGAACCTATAATGAAGCTTGAAATTATATCTCCTAGTGAATATATAGGTGATATAAGTAGTGATATTACGAGAAGGCGAGGTGAAATCTTGCAAATAGATAGTCAAGAATCATATCAAATTATTAGAGCCGAAGCGCCTTTATCAGAGCTATTTGGATATGTAACTGCATTGAGAAGTTTGAGTAGTGGTAGAGCTTCTGTAAATATGGAGTTTGCTCGTTATGATGTTTGCCCTGATGTCATTGCTGAAGAAGTGATTTTTAAAACAAAAGGTATTAAAGTGAATTTATAAAAATTAAAATATTGTGAATAGAATAAGAATTAAATTAAAATCTTACGATCATTATCTGATAGATAAATCAGCTGAAAAGATCATAAAAGCTGTAAAAGCAACAAAAGCTGTGATCAATGGACCGATACCATTGCCAACAGAAAAAAAGATTTTTACAGTTAATCGTTCTACTTTTGTACACAAGGAATCTAGAGAGCAATTTCAATTAGCTACTCATAAAAGATTGATAGATATTTATTTCACTGATCAATCAACTATTGATGAATTGATGAAATTAGAACTACCACGCGGTGTAGAAATAGAAATTAAAGTCTAAAAAGCTAGGAGGTAATATTATGTCGGGTTTATTAGGTAAAAAAATAGGAATGACCAGTATTTATGATCAAAATGGCAAACGTGTAGCTGTTACTGTGATAGAAGCTGGTCCATGCATAGTTACTCAAATTAAAACTAAAGCAAATGATGGATATGATGCTATACAATTAGCCTTTGATGATATTGATGAAAGAAAAGTTACTAAACCACTATTAGGACATTTCAAAAAAACCAATACTCAACCTAAAAGAATATTGAAAGAATTTACTCGCTTCGAAGAAGGTTTTCAAAAACAACTAGGAGAAGTTTTAACTCCAGATAAAATTTTTGTAGAAGGTGAGTATATAGATGTCTCAGGCATTACTAAAGGCAAAGGATTTCAAGGTGTTGTGAAACGTCATGGTTTTAGTGGTGTAGGTATGGGAACGCATGGACAAAAAGATAGACAGAGACATGCTGGTTCTATAGGTGCTAGTTCATATCCTTCTAGAGTGATGAAAGGTACTAAAATGCCTGGTCGTGATGGAGGTAAAAAAGTTAAAATGATTAACCTCCAAATTATGAAAATCATTCCCGAAAAAAATTTGGTATTAGTTAAAGGTGCCGTTCCTGGCCATGTAGGATCATATTTAAAACTTGAAAGATGGAAGTAAAAATATTAAAACAAGACGGTAGTGAAACATCTCGTACTGCAATTTTAAATGACGAGATTTTTAATATTCAACCCAATGACCATGCTATATGGTTAGATGTTAAACGTATACAAGCTAATAAACGCAGAGGCCTAGCTAGCACTAAAGAACGTAATCAAGTGAAGGGGAGTAGGCGTAAATTATATAGGCAAAAAGGTACTGGACGCGCACGTAAAGGCGATATCAAAAGCCCAATATTACGCGGCGGTGGGGTGGTTTTTGGACCTCATCCTCGTGATTATTCTATTAAAGTTAATAAAAAAGTAAAAGTCTTAGCTAGAAAAAGTGCCTTGTCTTATAAAGCTCAAAATAATCAAATAATAGTGATAGATGATATGCAATTCGATGAGGTGAAAACTAAAAAATTTAAAGAAATTTTAGCTAATTTGAATATTGAAAATCAAAAAATATTATTTGTATTGGATAAACCAAATTATTTTGTATTTTTGTCAGCTAAAAATTTACAAAAAGTTAAAGTTACATTAGCTTCGCAATTAAATACTTACGATATTTTAAATGCAAATTTAATTGTATTTAATGAAGCAAGTTTGCCAATTGTTGAGGAGATATTATTAAGATTTCAAAAAGTTTAATCATTATGGAACCCAAAGATATTATAATAAAACCACAAATAACAGAAAAAGCTACTTTGCAAACTGAAAAATTTGCTAATAGATATACTTTTATAGTACATCAGAAAGCTAATAAATATCAAATTAAAAAAGCAGTAGAATGGTTGTACAAAGTAGAAGTAGATAGAGTAAATACGATGAATTTTCAAGGTAAGAAAAAAACAAGAGGTACACGAACAGGTTGGATAGAAGGACGTAAACCTTCTTATAAAAAAGCTGTTGTTTTTTTGAAAGAAGGTTATTCAATAGATTTTTATAGTAATATTTAAAAAAAGATTGTAAGAAATGGGAATAAAAAAATTTAAACCAGTAACTCCAGGATTACGTTTTAAAATAATAAATGATTTTTCTGAAATTACTACTGATAAACCAGAAAAAAGTTTATTAGTACCTATTAAAAAAACTGGTGGTCGTAATAATGAAGGTCACCGTACTATAAGATATCGTGGTGGTGGTCATAAAAGAATGTATCGAGTTATTGATTTTAAAAGAAATAAAGATGGCATTCCTGCTAAAGTAAGATCTATAGAGTATGATCCAAATCGTAGTGCTAGAATAGCTTTATTAGTATATGCTGATGGCGAAAAACGATATATCATTGCCCCACAAGGTCTCAAAGTAGGACAAACAGTAATGTCTGGTAGAGGCATTGCTCCTGAAATTGGTAATTGCATGTATCTAAGTGAAATACCTTTGGGTTCATTGATTTATAATATTGAGATGCGTCCCAATGAAGGTGGTAAAATTGCTAGAAGTGCTGGTTCTTATGCTCAACTACTTTCTCGTGATAATAAATATGCGGTGATTAAATTGCCAAGTGGTGAGACTAGATTGATACCAGTAAATTGTAAAGCTACTATTGGTATGTGTTCAAATCCAGAGCATAGCTTGATAAGACATGGTAAAGCTGGTCGTAGACGTTGGTTGGGACGCAGACCTAGAACTCGTGGTGTAGCTATGAATCCTGTAGATCATCCCATGGGTGGTGGTGAAGGTAAAGCCTCTGGTGGGCATCCACGTAGTCGTAATGGTATATATGCTAAAGGACAAAAAACTCGCAAAAAAAACAAACCATCAAATCAATTTATAATAGAACGTAGAAAAAAATAATAATGTAATATGAGTCGCTCATTAAAAAAAGGACCTTATGTCCACTATAAATTGGAAAAAAAAGTATTAGAAATGCAAAGAGCTCCTAGAAAGCAGGTTATAAAAACTTATTCTAGAGCTTCTATGATTACACCTGATTTTGTAGGACTTACTATCGCTGTGCATAATGGTAAAACTTTTATTCCAGTTTATATTACTGAAAATATGGTGGGACATAAATTAGGTGAATTTGCTCCTACTAGAGTTTTTCGTGGTCATGCAGGTCATAGAAAAGAAGATAAAAGAAAATAATTATTTTAAATTATTGCTATGGGAAAAAGAAAAAGATTAATGGCAGAGGAAATAAAAAATAAAAAGAGCCAAACATATTTTGCTAAGCTCAATAAATGTCCTATGTCTGCTAGGAAAATGCGACCTATCGCAAATCTCGTAAGAGGTAAATCTATTGAAGATGCCTTAGTTATTTTAAAAACTACTCCTAAAAAAGGCGCTAGGTTTTTATATAAGCTTTTGCTACATAATATTGATAATTATAAGCAAAAATCTAAATCAGGTCTTAGAATAGAAGAAGCTCAATTATATATTAAAACTTTAATGGTTAATCAAGGACCTGCATTGAAGAGATACAGACCTGCAGCTCGTGGAAGTGCTCATCCTATAAGAAAAGAATCTTGCCATATATATATGGAATTAGCAAGCAGGGTAGAGGAAATGAGTGCTAATATTAATAATAGTGAAGTCGAATCATTCAATAATACGGAGGTATAATGGGACAAAAAACAAATCCAATTTCTAATAGATTAGGTATTACTAGAACTTGGGATTCTATTTGGTATGGAGGTAAAAATTTTTCTGAAAAACTAATCGAAGATCTTAAAATTCGTCAATATTTGAATTCAAGACTCGAAAAAGCTCAATTATCTCGTGTGATAATAGAAAGAACTATTAAGTTTTTGAATATTACTATTTATGCTGCCCGTCCCGGAATGATTATTGGTGCAAAAGGTAGTGAAGCTGATAAACTAAAAGAAGAACTTAAAAGATTGACTAATAAAGATGTACAAATATACATACATGAAGTTAAAAAACCCGAACTTGATGCTAACATAGTAGCTAATAATATAGCAAAACAAATAGAAGGCAGAATAGCTTATCGTAGAGCTATCAAAACTGCTATTGCTAATTCTATTCGTGCTGGTGCCGACGGTATCAAAGTATCAATATCTGGACGTGTCGGTGGTGCTGAAATGGCTAGAAAAGAAGAGTATAAAGAAGGACAAATACCTTTACATACATTTAGAGCTGACATAGATTATGCATTAGCTGAAGCTCATACCACTTATGGTTGCATAGGGATAAAGGTATGGATTTGTAGAGGTATCATATATCATAAACCTGATTTTTATGGGTTAGAATCTGTTAATACTAAAACCAGATCATATAAGCGTCCTAGACGTTCAACTCATAGAAAAAAATAATTATTCACAAATTTAAAAATAATTAGAAATGTTACAACCAAAGAAAACTAAATATAGGAAAGTACAAAAAGGTAGAATGAAAGGTAATGCTAATAGAGGTACTCAATTAGCATTTGGCTCTTTTGGTTTAAAAACTCTCGAACCTGCTTGGATTACCGCTCGTCAAATTGAAGCAGCACGTCAAACAGCTACTCGTTATATGAAACGTCAAGGCCAACTCTGGATACGAATTTTTCCAGATAAACCTGTTACTAAAAAGCCTAATGAAGTACGAATGGGAAAAGGAAAAGGTAATCCTGAATATTTTGTCGCTCCAGTTTTACCAGGTAGAATTTTATTCGAAGTAGATGGCGTTCCACTAGATATAGCTAAAGAAGCTTTAAGATTAGCCGCTCAGAAGCTACCTGTCAAAACTAAATTTATTATTAGTAATGATTATATAGAATAACTTAAAAAAAAAGGAGAAATAAATTATGGAAATATCTGTAATAAGGGAATTATCAACTAATGAATTAAAAGAAAGATTAGATGATTTGAAGCATGAGTATGCTATTCTAAAAATGAATCATGCAGTTTCTCCTGTAGATAATACTGCTAAATTTAGAGAAATTCGTAAAGATATTGCTCGTATTTTGACCGAATTAACTGAACGTGAAAAAAAAGAAAAAAGTGAAAATATTGTTAAATCCGAATAGTAATGGAAAAAATTAATAAAAAAAATAGAAAAGAGCGAACAGGAATAGTCGTGAGTAATAAAATGGACAAATCTGTCGTTGTACGTATAAACTATCACAAAATGCATCCACTTTATAAAAAATATGTTAAAAAGTATAAGAAGTTTATGGCTCATGACGAAAATAACGAATGTAATATTGGCGACAAAGTACGAATAGTAGAAACTCGCCCTCTGAGTAAACATAAACATTGGAGAGTTGTCGAAATAATTGAAAGGGGTAAATAATTATGATACAGCAAGAAACACGCTTAAAAGTAGCAGATAATAGCGGAGCCAAAGAGGTTTTGTGTATCCGCGTGCTAGGTGGCACAGGTAAAAGGTATGCTACCGTCGGAGATAAAATAATTGTAACAGTTAAAAGTGCTCTCCCGTCTGGTAATATTAAAAAAGGAACTGTAACTAAAGCCGTTGTTGTGAGAACTAAAAAAGAAATTAGAAGAGACGATGGCTCATATATTAGATTTGATGACAATGCTTGTGTTTTATTGTCTCCTACAGATGAGCTACGTGCTACTCGTATTTTTGGTCCTGTACCTCGCGAACTTAGAGAAAAACAATATATGAAAATCGTTTCTCTAGCTCCAGAGGTAATTTAAGATTATATGTGTAAATTTAATAAATGATTAATTATGGCTAAAACAAGAAAAAATAAATCTGAAAAACCAGTTAAGCTTAAAATTAAAAAAGGTGATTATGTGCGTGTAATTGCTGGTGATGATAGAGGTGCTGAAGGTAGAGTATTAAAAGTTTTGCCTAAAGAGCAGCGTGTGATCGTAGAAGGTGTTAACATTATTATTAAACATACAAAGCCTTCTGCTGCCCATCCACAAGGTGGTAGAATTGAAGTAGAAGCTCCAATTCACATATCTAATGTGATGCTTCTTGTAGGTGATACTCCTACTAGAATTGGTAAAAAAATCAATGAAAATGGTAAATTAGTTAGATATGCTAAAAAAACAGGGGAGGTGATTAAATGACAACAACTACTTATATTCCTAGGTTAAAGAAAAAATATTATGATGATGTAGTGCCTGCAATGATGAAAGAGTTTGAATATAAAAACATTATGCAGGTACCTAAAATTGAAAAAATAGTCATCAATCAAGGTATAGGGGAAGCTACTCAAGATCGTAAACTTATAGATGCTGCTATCCAAGAGCTTAGCTTGATTACGGGCCAAAAAGCTGTACCTACGTTCGCTAAAAGAGATATTAATAATTTTAAACTGAGAAGGGGCAACCCAATAGGTGCAAAAGTAACTCTAAGAGGGGATATGATGTATGAATTTTTAGATAGATTGATATCTATCGCTATACCTCGTATTAGAGATTTTCATGGTATTAGTGATAATGGTTTTGACGGTAGGGGTAACTTCTCTTTTGGTATTTCAGAACAAATTATTTTTCCTGAAATTGTTATTGATAAAATTAATAAAATAATTGGAATGAATATTACTATCGTTACTACTGCTCGTAACGATAAAGAGGCATACTCTTTATTAAAAAATATAGGCATACCTTTTAAAAAACATTAATATAAATTACTTTAAAACATTAAATATGGCAAAAGAATCAATAAAAGCACGTGAAAGAAAAAGAAGGCAAATGGTAGAAAAATATGCCGATAAGCGCGCAGAATTAAAAGCAAAAGGTGATTATGTGGCTTTACAAAAATTACCACGAAATGCATCACCAGTTAGATTGAGAAATAGATGTGCTATTTCTGGCAGACCTAGAGGCTATATTAGATATTTTGGCATTTCGCGTATCGAATTTCGTCAATTAGCCTCTAAAGGTTTAATACCAGGTGTCAAAAAAGCTAGTTGGTAATAAAAAAAATAGTATGTTAGTAATAAGTAAAGCAAGTTTTTTCAATAATAGTATATATAAAGTATTTAAATTATATTATAAATTACTAACAAAAAATTTGAATTTAATATATAATTTGTAATTTTGCATTTAATTTTAAAAAAAAATTAATAAATAAAGATAAATATGATAACAGATCCAATTGCTGATTACCTGACACGCATTAGAAATGCGATTAGAGCAAAGCATCGTATTGTAGAAATACCTGCTAGCAATATGCTTATATCTATCACTCATATACTAAAAGATGAAGGATATATCTTAAATTATAAAGTAGATGAAGAATCTCTTCCTCGCAAACTCATTATAGCATTAAAATATCACCCAACTATGAAGATTAGTCCTATTCAAAATTTGGTAAGAGTGTCAAAACCTGGAAGGCGTATTTATAAAAAAGCTGATGAGCTTCCTAAAGTTATGAATGGCTTAGGTATTGCTATTATTAGTACATCAGAAGGAATAATGACAGATAAAGAAGCTCGTAAGCGACATATTGGTGGCGAGGTTGTTTGCTATGTTTCATAATCAAAATTAAGGAGTTAGTAATGTCTAGAATAGGAAAAATGCCAATAAAAATACCCCAAGGAGTTTCTGTAGAAGTCTCCAAAGATAATATTGTAAGGGTTAAGGGAAAATTAGGTCAATTAGAACAATATGTTCAACCTTCTATTAAAATAAATATCGATGGAGATATTATGACTCTTACTCGAATAAATGATGAGAAGCAGACTCGTGCATACCATGGCTTATATAGATCGTTAATAAACAATATGATAATAGGAGTTTCTGAAGGTTTTACTAAAACATTGGAATTAGTTGGCGTAGGGTATAGGGCGCAGGCCCAAGGACAACTTTTAGAATTATCTTTAGGTTTTTCTCATAATATAATATTCGAATTGCCACCAGAAATCTCAGTTACTACTATAACTGAGAGAGGCTCCAATCCTAAAATTATCTTAAAATCTTTCGATAAACAACTACTCGGTCAAGTAGCCGCTAAAATTCGTTCTTTACGCAAACCAGAACCTTATAAAGGAAAAGGTATTAGATATGAAGGTGAATACGTACGTCGTAAAGCTGGTAAAGCAGCAGCTTCTATTAAATAATTAATTAATAATATTATGGAACCTAAAATAAAGAATAAAAAAGAAGCAAGAAGAAAACGGATAAAAATGCGCATCCGAAAAAAAATAAGAGGTACTACAGATAAACCTCGTCTATGTGTATTTAGAAGTGATAAAGAAATATATGCACAAATAATCGACGATTCCCAAAATATTACTATTATGGCTGTATCATCACTTTGTAAAGAACTAAAAGATCTAAAAATGACTAAAACTGATAAAGCTAGAGAAGTAGGCAAGTTGATAGCTCAAAAAGCTTTAGATGCAGATATCAAGACGGTAATTTTTGATCGCAATGGTTATTTATATCATGGTAGAGTAAAAGCACTCGCCGAAGGTGCTAGAGAAAAAGGGCTTAAATTTTAAATTTTATGGCAAATATAGTTAGAAAAGTTAAAGCTGCTGATGCAGAATTAAAAGATAGATTAGTATCTATAAAAAGAGTAACCAAAGTAACTAAAGGCGGTAGGACATTTAGCTTCACCGCGTTAGTAGTAGTAGGTAATGAAGATGGAATAGTGGGGTGTGGTTTAGGCAAAGCTAGAGAGGTTCCTTTAGCTATACAAAAAGCCATAGATGATGCTAAAAAAAATTTAGTAAAAGTTAGCATTCGTAATGGCACTATACCTCATGAACAAACAACTAAGTATGGTGCTGCTAAAGTTATAATCAAGCCAGCAGCTCCAGGTACTGGTGTCATTGCTGGTGGAGCTATGCGTGCTGTTTTAGAAAGTGCCGGCGTTAAAAACGTGCTCGCTAAATGTATAGGATCATCTAATCCACATAATGTAGTTAAAGCTACTATAAAAGCTCTTACAGAGCTTAGAGATCCATATATGATAGCAGACCTTAGAAATATTCCACTTGAAAAAGTAATAGGTAAATAAAACTTATTTATGTTATGAAACAGATAAAAGTAACCTTAGTTCGTAGCTTGATAGGTCGTCCTAAAGATCAAAAAAGAACAGCAGAAGCTTTGGGACTAAGAAAGTTAAATCATAGTAGAATTTTTGATGACACCCCAAGTATACGTGGTATGATAAAAAAAATCGAACATTTAGTTAAAGTAGAAGATATTTAAAATTTAAAAATTATGGATTTAAGTAGTTTAAAACCAGCAAAAGGCTCAGTAAAATCTAAAACTCGAGTAGGTAGAGGTGAAGGCTCCAAAAAAGGTGGTACTGCAGGGCGTGGTACTAAAGGGCAAAAATCTCGTAGTGGATATAGTCGTAAAATAGGATTCGAAGGTGGCCAAATGCCTTTGCAACGTCGAGTCCCTAAGTTTGGTTTTAAAAATATTTTTAAAGAAACCTATAAACCTATTAATCTTGATATTTTACAAGATTTTGCTGAAAAACAAAATATTACTATCATTAACCCAGATGTATTATACGAGTATGGATTGATTAGTAAAAAAGATAAAGTAAAAATACTTGCTCGTGGCGAGCTAAAATTGACTTTAGAAGTATCAGCTCATGCTTTTTCTAAAAAAGCAAAGGAAGAAATAGAAAAATTAGGTGGTAATGTAAAAATTATAAATTGATGAGTAACTTTATTCAAACTTTTAAAAATATTTTTAAAATTGAGGATCTTAAAAAACGTATCCTTTATACATTATTATTAGTATTTATATATAGATTTGGCACACATGTAGTTTTACCAGGTGTAAATGCTAGTTTGATCAAAGGCAGTACCATTGCGCAACAAGGTCAAGGTGGTTTATTAGGCATGATCAATATGTTTGCTGGTGGTGCGTTTTCTAATGCTTCTATTTTAGCATTAGGAATCATGCCATATATTAGTGCATCTATTATAATACAATTGTTAACTGTCGTTATACCATCATTTCAACGTATGCAAAAAGAAGGTGAAAGTGGTAGACGTAGACTTAATCAGATAACTCGATATTTAACTATTGTTGTTACAGTAGCTCAAGCTCAGGGATATATTACTTATTTAGCTACGCAATTACCTCGTCAAGCTATTTATCCTTTTACATCTGCTGGATCCATACCCTTTATTTTTCGATTTTCTACTACTATTTTACTAACAGCTGGAACTTTATTTGTTATGTGGTTGGGTGAAAAAATAACAGATAAGGGTATAGGCAATGGTATTTCTTTAATAATTATGGTTGGTATTGTAGCTAGATTACCTGTCGCTTTATTATCAGAATTTGGTTCTCGTATGTCTGTAGCAGGTGGAGGTATATTTGCTCTTATTATTGAAATTATACTTTTGATAGGTGTGATTTTATTTACTATTTTACTCATACAAGGTACTAGAAAAATACCTGTGCAATATGCTAAAAGAGTAGTAGGTAATAGACAATATGGAGGAGTTAGACAATATTTGCCTCTAAAAGTAAACGCTGCAGGTGTAATGCCTATAATATTTGCTCAAGCTATCATGTTTCTACCTATCACTATAGCTGGTTTTGCTAATTATGAAAGTGGTGGTTGGTTTGTTACTGCTTTTTCTAATTTTAATGGTTTTTGGTACAATCTTACATTTGCTTTACTTATTATAGTTTTTACTTATTTTTATACTGCTATTACTTTTAATCCGCAGCAGATAGCTGATGAATTGAAAAAAAATAATGGTTTTATTCCAGGTATTAAACCAGGTAAAAAAACAGCTGAATATATAGATACCATAATGTCTCGTATTACTTTACCGGGTTCTATTTTTTTAGCTATTATTGCGATTTTGCCAGCTATTGTGAGTAATTTTGGTATTACATCCCAATTTGCTCAATTTTATGGTGGTACTTCATTACTGATATTGGTCGGTGTGGTTATGGATACTCTACAACAAATTGAAAGTCATTTGCTCATGAGGCATTATGATGGATTTATGAAAAAAGGAAAACTAAAAGGTAGATCTGTATACGGAGGTATTTGAGAATGATTATCAGAGATGTGGAAGAGCTAGAACTAATAAAAAAAAGTGCTGATTTGGTTGGTAAGACATTAGGTGAAATTTCTAAAATCCTAAAACCAGGCATCATAGCTAGTGAAATTGATAAAATTGCAGAAGAATTTATTAGAGATAATGGTGGTATTCCTGCTTTTAAAAATTATAATGGCTATCCATCTACTTTATGTATTTCTATTAATGATGTAGTAGTGCATGGAATACCAAAAAATCAAGTTATCAAAGAAGGAGATATTGTTTCTATAGATTGTGGTGCATTTCTAAATGGTTATTGTGGAGATTATGCTTATACTTTTATGATAGAACCAGTAGATGAAAAGATTAGAAAACTTGTAATTACTACTTATGAAGCACTTTATAAAGGAATAGAACAAGCTGTAGTTGGTAATAGAATTGGTGATATAGGATTTGCTATTCAGTTATATGTAGAGCGTAACGGCTTTTCAGTTGTAAGAGAATTAGTAGGACATGGTATTGGCAAAACTATGCACGAATATCCACAAATACCTAATTATGGTAAAAAAGGTAAAGGTTATTTATTAGAAGATGGAATGGTAATATGCATAGAACCTATGATAAATATGGGTAAAAAAGAAGTTATTTTTGGTAATGATGGTTGGACAGTGCTGACTAAAGATCACAAACCTTCTGCGCATTTCGAACATATGATTTGGATAAATCAAAAAAAACCTGTAATTTTGTCAACTTATAATTATATTGATGAAAAATGGAAGGTTAAATAGTTATGCCAAAACAAAATGTTATTGAAAAAGATGGAATAGTAAGGGAAAGCTTAGGAAATGCTATGTTTAGAGTAGAACTAGATAATGGCCATGTGATATTAGCACATATTAGTGGCAAAATGCGTATGCATTATATTCGTATTTTGCCAGGAGACAAAGTACGTGTGGAGATGTCACCATATGACCTTACAAGAGGAAGAATTGTTTATAGATATTAAAAAAAAATTGAAAATTATGAAAGTAAGAGCTTCTGTAAAAAAACGAACACCTGATGATAAAATAGTAAGAAGAAAAGGTAGGGTATATATTATCAATAAAAAAAATCCTAAATATAAACAGAGACAAGGGTAGTAAATATTAAAAATTAAAAAAAATATGGCAAGAATAGTTGGAGTAGACTTACCTAAAAATAAACATGGCGAAATAGCACTTACCTATATTTATGGTATTGGTAGGAGTACTGCTCGCTATATTTTAAGCAAGGCTGACGTAGACTTTGATAAAAAAGTAAAAGACTGGACAGATGATGAAATAAGTAAGATTCGTCAGATTATAAATGATGAAATTAAGACAGAAGGAGCTTTACGATCAGAAGTCCAAATGAACATTAAACGATTAGTGGATATCAATTGCTATCGAGGGATGCGTCACCGCTTAGGATTACCTGTACGTGGACAGCGTACACGTACAAATGCACGTACCCGCAAAGGTAGAAGAAAGACCGTAGCAGGTAAGAAAAAAGCACCCAGAACATAATAATTAAAAAAAAATGAATTAATTATGGCTAAAACACGCTCAAGAACAGCTAGTAAGAAAAGAGTTGTAAAAGTTGAACCTTTTGGATGTGCTTATATCCGAGCAACTTTTAACAACGTTATAGTTACCTTAACAAACGAAAAAGGAGATGTAATATCATGGTCATCTGCCGGTAAAATGGGTTTTAGAGGTAGCAAAAAAAATACCCCCTATGCAGCCCAAGTAGCTGCAGAAGATGCTGCTAAAACAGCATTAGATGCGGGATTAAAAAAGGTCAAGGTGTATGTTAAAGGACCAGGTGCGGGGCGAGAAAGTGCTATTCGTACCATCCATAATGCAGGTATAGAAGTTACTACTATTATTGATATTACTCCTGTACCTCATAATGGTTGTAGACCTCCTAAACGACGTAAAGTATAAATTTTAAAAAAAAATTAAAAAATATGGCAAGATATATAGGTCCAAAAACTAAAGTTGCACGTTCATTGGGTTCACCAGTGTATGGATATGATAAGTATTATGAAAGAAAAAATTATCCTCCAGGAATGCATGGTCTATCAAGAAGAAGAAGAAAACCTAGTGAATATAGAATGCAGCTATTAGAAAAACAAAAAGCAAAATATACTTATGGGCTTAAAGAAGCACAATTTAGAAGATTTTATTCTATAGCTTTATCTAAAGGCGGAATTACAGGTGAAAATTTAATGCAATTATTAGAATCTCGCTTAGATAATGTCGTTTATAGATTAGGTATAGCAAAAACACGACCTGCTGCTAGACAATTAGTTTCACATAAACATATCATAGTGAATGACAGAGTAGTAAATATTCCATCTTATCTAGTAAAACCAGGTGACATTATAGGTGTGAGAGAGAGATCTAAGTCATTAGAAATCATTCAAGAAGCTATAACTGGCAGAGTAGATAAATATTCCTGGTTGCAATGGGACCAATCTAATATGGCAGGTACTTTTTTGCAATATCCAGTTAGGACAGAAATACCTGAAAATATTAATGAACAATTGATAGTCGAATTATATAGTAAGTAAAATATTATGGCAATATTGGATTTCCAAAAACCGGATCAAGTTATTATCTCAGAAAATACTGAGACTTATGGTGTTTATGAACTTCAACCATTAGAACCTGGATACGGCATTACTATCGGTAATGCTCTTCGTAGAGTGCTTTTATCTTCACTAGAAGGTTATGCAATTACTCAATTTAGCATTAATAATATGCCGCATGAATATACTTCTATTGATGGAGTAGTAGAAGACATCATATATATTGGTCTAAATTTAAAGCAAGTGAGATTAAAACCAAATTTTGATAATGTAGAAAATGAAAGTTTTAGTATAATTATTAGCGGGCAAGATGAATTTAAAGCTGGTGATTTGAATAAGATTTTAACTAGTTTTACTGTTATTAATCCAGATTTACATATATGTACTATGGATCCATCAGTAGAGCTTAATATAGAATTTAAAATTCAAAAAGGACGTGGCTATGTCTTAGCTGAAGAACTCAAAGATCCCGAGGCCCCTATAGGTACTATTACCCTTGATGCAGTTTTTACACCTATTAAAAATGTAGCTTATTATATTGAAAATTTTAGAGTAGGACAAAAAACTGATTATGAAAAATTAATTTTAGAGATTAATACTGATGGTACTGTAAGTCCATATATGGCTTTAAATGAAGCTGCTAATATACTTTTACAGCATATAGAAATTTTCTGTGAAAAAAAATATTCATTGCAAAATGATTTAGACCAACTAGATGATGCAAAAGATGATGATGTAGATGAAAATTATGAACAAATGAGAAAACTTTTGCAAACTAAACTTTCTGATTTAGATCTAAGTGTTAGGGCAATTAATTGTTTAAAAGCTGCAGATATTGAAACATTAGGACAGTTAGTCAGTTATAGTAAAAATGATTTACTTAAATTTAGAAATTTTGGTAAAAAATCCTTATCAGAAGTAGAAGAAGTTGTAAAATCTAAAAACTTATATTTTAATATGGATATTTCTAAATATAATTTAGATAAAGAATAAAATTATGAGACATAGAAATAAAATTAATCATTTAGGGCGGACTCATACGCATCATAAAGCATTAATGAGAAATTTATCAATTGCTTTGATAAAACATAAAAGAATAAATACTACTGTGCCAAAGGCAAAAGAATTACGACAATTTATAGAACCTATTATCACTCTTACTAAAAATGATACTACTGCTAATAGAAGATTAGCTTTTTCTAAATTGCAAAATAAAGAAGCTGTAAAAATTTTATTTGACGAAATTGCTGAAATGGTTGCTGATAGACCAGGCGGGTACACTAGGATCTTAAAAACCGGATATCGTGTTGGAGACGGTGCTCATATGTGTATAATAGAACTTGTAGACTTCAATCCTGAATATTCTCAAGCTAGGAGCACTAAAGCAGCTACTAAACCTAAGACAAGACGGGGTGGTGGTAGAGGTAAAAAAGTTTCTCAACAGCCAGATATAAAAGAAGATACTAAAGCTGAGACCAAACCAATCACTGAATCAGAAATAGAATTTGATAAAGAAGATGCAAAAGCTGAAGCAGATGTAAAAGAAGATACTAAAGCTAAAACCAAACCAGTCAAAGAATCAGAAATAGAATCTGATAAAGAAGATGCAAAAGCTGAACCAGATATAAAAGAAGATACTAAAGCTAAAACCAAACCAGCCGCTGAATCAGAAATAGAATCTGATAAAGAAGATGCAAAAGCTGAACCAGATATAAAAGAAGATACTAAAGCTAAAACCAAACCAGCCGCTGAATCAGAAATAGAATCTGATAAAGAAGATGCAAAAGCTGAACCAGATATAAAAGAAGATACTAAAGCTGATGATAATAAATCTGATAATTAAAATAATCAAGATTAATAAGCTTATATAAATCTCATCATTCTATCTTAATGACAATTTAATTGTTATTAATTTTGCAAGGTACTTAATATAATATATTTGTACTAATTTAAAAAATTGTTTTATTGATGTTTTTTTACTATATATGTGGTTTGTAAATACACTTAATAAATCTTTTTATTTTTATTAATTTCTAATAAAAATGCTATTATCTGTTGTCGGTTATCCTATAGCACATAGTCTAAGCCCCATATTGTTTGAGTATTTATCTTATAAATATCATATATCTATTCATTATTCTAGATTAGCAATTGATAATCTAGATGATTTTAATAAAATTTTTAATGAAAATCTAGATGTTTTTGATGGGTTTAATATTACTTATCCTTTAAAAAAAGATGTATATCATATGTGTCAGCATTATTCTAATATACCTACAGGAATTCATTGTTGTAATACTATAGTTTGTAAACCCAGCATATCAATTTATAATACAGATTATCATGCAATCAAATATATTCTTAGTAGAGAAGTTAAAAATCTGTGGGAACAAGTTATCATACTAGGCTCTGGTATGACTGCTTCTATCTGTGCTTGGGCATTAATCAATTATTATAAACCAATTATTATTTTTTATCATAAAAACATTAATTATGAATATTTTCCTAAAAATAAAAATGTTCATTGGAAACAACTAAACAAAATTAATGAGAGTATAAATGATAAAACGTTGTTAATCAATACTTTATCTCCAATGGCTAATTATGAATTTTTACCAAAAAAATTAAATGCAGTTACTACTATCATTGATACTGATTATAGAAATCTTCCATTAAAAAATGTTGCTATTAGTAACAATATCAACTATATCGATGGTTATCACTGGCTTTATTATCAAGGTATAGAAGCTTTCAAAATTTTTACTAATAAAACAAATTTGTCTGTAGAATATAATGAAGAATGGATAAAAATAAATAAATATGATAAAATAGCATTAATAGGTATGAGTGGAGCAGGTAAAACTACTATTGGACAGAAATTAGCAAAGAAATTAAACTATCAATTTGTAGATATTGACGAGATAATAGAAAAGCAAGAGCATAAAACTATTTCAGAAATATTCGCTGATGATGGAGAAGATTTTTTTCGTCAATTAGAAACTCAAATGCTTGCTAAAATAATCAAAAATGAGAAAATAATAATAGCTACGGGTGGAGGCATCATCGAGTCTGAAAAAAATAGAAAATTATTGAAAAGCAATTTTTTTAATATTTTATTATATGTAAATGTAGATGAAGCTATTAATAGACTAAATAATAGTAAAACTAGACCACTGCTAACTGGCAATATCAAAGGTAATTGGGAAAAATTATGGAATGACAGGCGCTTATTATATTATGAAACAGCAGACTATATCATTAATTTGGCTAAAAATAATGAAGATTTAATATATGAAGATATCAAGGAAATTATTAAAAAATAACTTATCAATATCTCTGCTAGGATCTAAAAGCATTGTCATACGCCATCTTTTGATTTCACTATTTCATAATAGTAAAATAATATTAAGAAATGTACAATTTTGTGATGACGTAGTAGTAGCCATTAATTTAATAAAAACTTATGGTAAAATAGTAGATATAGTCGATAAAAATACAATTAAAATTTCTGGACAAATAACAAAAATACCAGAAAAAATATACTGTGGAGAGTCAGCTAGTTTGCTAAGAATGATAGTGCCGATACATCATAGCTTTCACAATAAATGTAGATATGATGGCGACAAAACATTGCTAGTGCGCGATTTCATAGATATAGAAGAAATGTTAAGTTCACTTGGATTGAGTTTTAGCTCTACCAAATTGCCATTTATAGTAATAGGAGAATTGAATTCACAAAATAATTATTCTTTGATGGCAAAGCAAAGTTCTCAAGTAGTATCAGGATTATTAATTTCGACTTGTTTTCAAAATTTAGTTACTACAATTCATTGTCCCGAGTTAGTAAGTGCTCCTTATGTTTATTTAACTGCTGAAATTATAAATCTATATGGTGGTATGATAACATACAATGATAAAACATTTCAAGTAAAACCAAATAATTTACAAGAGAAATCTAATGATTTTTTAATCGAAGGAGATTGGTCTTTAGGTGCAATGATATTGGCTTTAGGGTTGACTTTTGAAAGTTGCACGGTAAAAAATTTATCATCAAATTCGCTACAACCAGACAGTGAGATTTTATCGCTTTTTGATAATTTATCAATAAAATATCAAGTTACAGAAAATAGTATCATTACTTATAAACAAAATTATAATGGATTTAGTTATGACATTACTAATACGCCAGATTTAGTTCCAGCTCTAATGATTTTATCCGCAAATGCCAATAGTCCATCTGTGATAACTGGTATTAAACGTTTGACTAATAAAGAAAGTAACAGAGCAAATACATTGGCTGAAAACTTTATAAGGCTTGGTGGTAGATTGGAAACAACAAATGAAAATACTTGGATAATTTATCCCTCACAAATACATGGCGGGGAGATTAAAACTTATGAGGATCACAGAGTAGCCATGCTCGGAATATTTCTTGGTTTATTATCAGAAGAGGATGTAGAAATAGATAATTGGCAATGTATTAGCAAATCATATTGGATAAAGTAGCTTTAGTATAAAAAAATTCGATTAATATAAAACATATGACCTGTAACAAACAACAAATATTTTGTAACTAAAAATGAATATACTTCAAATATTTAAGTTATTAATTATAAATACACAAAAAAAGAAAATTAATAGATCAGTGAGCTTATAAGATAATTATAATATCTCAAGTGGTATTATTTTGCAAATTAACTATAATAAATATTTTTGGTTCAATATTTGCATATTTTTAATTAAAAAAAATAAAAATGAAACATAATTTATTATTTATCATTATTTTTTTATCTACATTATTTATCAATAAATCATTTGCAAGTGACAATACAAGATTATTTCCTGGAGATCCTATCATAGATAAAATAATAGCATGCCTAAAAACTCAAGATGCTCGTTGTGTAGGTCAATATTTTGCTAATAATATTGAAATGACCTTATTGAGCTCAAAAGGTAATTATTCGCGTAGTCAGGCTGTGGCCCTATTAGATAATTTTTTTGTAAAACATCCTCTGAAATCTATCTCAAATGTAAAATCTGGAGAGTTGTCTGATAATAAAATATATGTAGTTGGCAATTATAATAGTGGATCTATAACGTATAAAATTTATTTTATATTATTTAAAGAAATAAATCAAATTGCACCACAAATATTAATTTTTAATATAACAAAATAAAATTATATAAAATAATGCTTAATTTTGTAAAAAAATTATGGAAGAGAATGTACGACCACAAAATAATGAAAATGTAGAAAATCAAGATAAAAATGTAAATGAACAACCAAAGAAAAAATCTTGGTTTAAGCGCAATGTAGGTGCTACCATTATTATGTCTTTGATGCTTATTGTCATCATTTATCTTGGCATTAATTTGATGTTAAAACAAAAACATCACAGAGAAGAGCTAGAAAATCAAAGAGCACAATATACTTCTCAGATCGATAGCTTAAAAAAAGAAAATTATACGTGGCTAACAAAAGTTTTTTCATGGAGCATACGAAGTGAATGGATGAGAAATAATTTAGAACAAGTGTTATGGTATAGTGAAGATCTACTAAAATTTGGTGATATTAATAACATAAAACTTGTAGATCCTAGTGGCAGAGTAATATTTTCTACCAATATGAAAGATCAAAACGTTATCACCGAATGGTCTAATATTCAGAAAATCGAAATACAAGAAAAAAGTGATAAACTAGTAGTAGCTTCACCTATAATGGGAACAGATATGCCAATGGGTGCTGTAGTAATAGAATATAAAATCAATAAACAAATTAACGATACTGAAAATTAAACAAATAATAAATTTCTAAAATTTTTAATCTAAAAACTGCGATTAGTAGCGTTATAGAATGTATTTGTTCGAAAATATAGATATAGTAGTAATAGGTGCGGGACACGCTGGTTGTGAGGCGGCAGTAGTGTCGGCTAGATTAGGATCTAAAGTACTATTAATAACTTTAGATATTGCTAATCCTGCACGTTTATCATGCAATCCAAGCATAGGTGGCATAGCAAAGGGGCAAATAGTAAAAGAAATAGATGCTCTAGGTGGATGTACTGGTATAGTAGCAGATAGAAGTATGATACAATTTCGCATGCTAAATAGGTCCAAAGGACCTGCAATGTGGAGTCCTAGATCACAAAATGATAGATGGTTATTTTCGTATTTTTGGAGAGAAATGCTAGAAAATACACCAAATCTATATTTGTGGAAAGATGAAGCTATAGATATATTACCTAAAAATAGTCATATAGTCGTAAAAACTAAAATGGGAATAGAAATAAAGGCTAAAGCAGTAATAGTAACAGCAGGTACCTTTTTAAATGGTAAAATATATATAGGTCCCTTACAAATAGCTGGCGGAAGACTTGGAGAACCTGCAGCTGTAGGATTGACAGAATCATTAAAAAAATTAAACATCGAAAGTGGTAGGCTCAAAACAGGCACACCTGTTAGATTAGATGGACGTACTATTGATTTTTCAAAAATGATAGAGCAACCAGGAGATGAGAAACCATCTAAATTTTCTTATTCAGATGATACTAAACCATTAGAAAAACAAAGAAGTTGCTGGATCACCTATACTAATGAAAAGACACATGATATTTTGCAAAAAGGATTTCATTTATCACCGTTATTTACCGGTATAATCAAAGGAGTCGGTCCTCGATATTGCCCGTCAATAGAGGATAAAATAGTAAGATTCAGTAATAAAAATTCTCATCAATTATTTGTTGAACCTGAGGGCTGGAATACCTATGAATATTATTTAAGTGGATTCTCATCTTCATTGCCATTAGACATCCAATATGAGGCTCTACATACAATAAAAGGTTTAGAAAATGCCCATATTATTCAACCTGGTTATGCAATAGAATATGATTATTTTCCACCAAATCAGTTAAAAAATACATTAGAATCTAGAATAGTAGAAAATTTATATTTCGCAGGACAAGTAAATGGTACTACTGGCTACGAAGAGGCTGCTGCTCAGGGAATTATCGCAGGAGTAAATGCACATCAAAAAATCAATAATAAACAACCATTAATATTATCACGTAGTCAAGCATATATTGGTGTTTTGATAGATGACCTTATCACTAAAACACTTGATGAACCGTACCGCATGTTTACTAGTAGAGCAGAACATAGATTGATCCTACGTCAAGATAATGCTGACCTTAGGCTTTCACCTATAGCTTACGAACTTGGATTAATTGATAAAGAAAGATACAAAAAAGTAGAACAAAAAGAACAATTCATAAATCAAACTATTAAATATCTTAGCTCTAAGTCAGTAGATCCTGAAAAAATAAATGATTATTTGATTTCAATAAATTCATCACCATTAAAACAAAAGATTAAGTGGACGCAGTTATTAATGAGACCAGAAATCTCATTACAAGACTTAGCTAATAATATAGATGAAATAAATAATTTAATAAAAGATAAGCCTTTGCATTTCATAGAAACATTAGAAATAGAAATCAAATATGCCGAATACATAAATAAGGAAAATGAACTTGCTAAAAAGCTCATGAAATTTGATGAGATGCATCTACCTACCGATTTTAATTATCAAGAATTAAAAAATATTTCTATTGAGGCACGTCAAAAATTAAATAATGTAAAGCCAGCAAATATAGGTATGGCTAGTCGTATCACTGGAATATCTCCAGCAGATATAGCATTGATAATCAATTATTTTTATAAAAAAAAATCTAATTTTAATTAACGATGTTAGATTGATAATAGGGAAATTTCTAAATTACTCATCTTTTCCATTTCGCATTCTCACAGTCTTTGTCTGCTTGCCGTTCTTATTTGTGTTTTAATATTAGTATATATTAGCGTATCTAATTGATGTAATTATAATTCTTTTATTAATTTTTATATTATTACTTGTAGATATGATTTATATTTATTTTTATTTATCTAATAAATCAATAGCAAGATATCTTGTTTTATTATTGAAATCTTTTTCAAAAAAGTAAGATATTTGAGTGTAATTACTCAAAAAATCAGTAATAACATTGTAGCAAATCGGATTTATTTCGAAAAAAGCAAACCTTGCATCTGGACTTTTGAAAAAATCATTGATAATTTTTTTATAAAAAATTATAGGATCTTCATCGAAAACAAATAAAGCATCATGAGGCTCCCAATTTTTTACATTAGGTTTTATTTCATTTTTTTCAATATTTAAAACATAAGGTGGATTACTAATGATTACATCAAATTTAAATTTAGATAAATCAGTATTTAATATATCTAATTGAAAAAAATCAATTGTTAAGTTATATTTTATAGCATTAAATTTTGCTAATTTAATAGCTTCACTCGATATATCTATACCTATTACTCTACTATAAGGATAATAATATTTCATAGCTAATGCTATACATCCGGTGCCAGTACCGATATCCACAATAGTTTTAGGTTTATATTTTTGTTTTTCGAGATTATTTATGACTAATTTAACTAATTCTTCAGTTTCTGGCCTGGGAATTAGTACATTTTCATTTATTTTTAATTCAAAATTTAGAAATTGTGCCTTACCAAGTATATATTGTAATGGCTTTTCATTTTGTAACTGCTTTATTATTTCAAATAGTTTATTAATTTCATCATTATTTAGTTCATATTTGGGTGGTAATAATAAATAATCAATAGTGTTTATATTTAATATATGCGTTATTATATCTCTAATTAATGGTTCTACGGAAAGATGATAAAAATATTCGGGTATAGCTTTTTTTAATATTTTTTTTGCTTGATATAAATTCATTTTTTAAATAAAATTAATAAAAACAAATTATATTTGATTAATGAATATATTATGATTGAGTTTTATAATGCTTGCTTAAAATAATTTTTGTAGATTTCTGAATAATAGGAATAGTATTAAAATTTTTGGAGTTGAGGAGGGATTGAGAAATTAATATATGTTTCAATTAACATATGTTATATTCACTAACTCTCTATACCGATACCACGCCCATCTGTCCGAGGATACGAGGTTGAGCATTCGCCCAGTATTGCTTACAGTCTTGCCTGTGAGGTATTTACCCATCACTACATACCACATAATGTAGTTTTGCAGATATTTGGTAGCTACACCCCTAAATTTGAAATATATCCAATTAGTGAATTCACTAGCCTTTTTCTTGACGGTACTTAGGCTATATATACCTCGCTTTTGCCTATTGCTAGTTACTATTTCTTTGTGCTTGATTACATTTCTTCTAACCTTTTTGAATGCTTTTTTATTACTGCTACACATAACACCATCTTTTGGCATCTTAGCCTTCAGAAATTGCTCTATCTGTTCTGGACTTAACTTTTTGCTTTCAAATTTTTTAAACAACAAGTTGCCAGCTCTGTCTGTAGCAGCTAATACGGCTACTTTCTTTGGTTTTTGCTTCCTGGCTCGCTTCAGCTCTTCGGCATTTTTGTATATTCTGCCTTTTTCGGAATAATCCATCAATAGTTCATCCATCTCTACTACTCCGAAAAAATTTATATTATCTTCGAAACTTTGTAGAGCTGCTAATATCTTGTGTCTCCAAGCGAAGCTTGTTGGTAGGCTGATGCCCACTTCTTTAGCACAAGCTCTGAGACTTTTGCCTGCTACCATACATCTGATGTAGTCGAGCATTTTCTCCTTCTTTTGCAACCTGTAAACAAAAGTTCCAGTGGTAACCCTAAATTGTCTGCCACAGTCTTTACAGCGATAGTTTTGCATCTCATTTTGTAAACCATTTTTAATAATGTGATTGCTACGACAGTCTGGGCATAGTGGCGGGGCACTGAGTATTTTCAGACCTTGATAATCGACTACATCAGCTTCTAATTTTTTCATTAGAGAATAAAGGTTGTCTAAGAATTCTTTATTCTCTTCCTTACTCATGGCGAGGTATTTACTGGTGTTTTCTACAATTTTTTTCATGAATTAAAATTTTTATAAAAATATAAAAATTATTTAACATACAAACTTGAAAAACTTAAACATTTATTAATTCCGATTATGAATAACCTCTTTTCATTTTTTTGTCTTTCGCACTCATCTATTTTATCCTATTAAAAAAATTATTCCTTTTAATTTCTTTGTTTTTAGATTAATTTACATTTATTAATGCATTATTATATGATATTTGCTCATTTTACTATAATATTCAATTTTAGTTATTTTATTGCACAAAACAACAATGTTTTTTCTCTCCTTTTTTTATTAATTTTGTTAAAAAAACTAACATCTTATTTTCAGTCATTTATATGTTTTATGATATTGGGTATAAGTTGTTAGCTATAAAATATAAGTCAGCTAATGAATAAAGACATAAAATACATAATAATAAGTTTGTTATTATTATTTTTAGGTGTATTGTTATATAGTCAAAGTATTGTAAGGTGGGGATTACCGTATGTCAAAAATTATTATCCTTATGAATATAATGGTTATTCACAGAACTGGGATATTTGTTTTGATAGTACTGGTGTTTTATGGTTAGCTAATGGAGATGGATTGATAAGTTTTGATGGACTTAATTGGCGTAAATATTTTTTACCTTCTTATGATGCTGTAGCATGCATATCTATCATAAATAATAGAATATATATAGGATCAAAAAATGAATTTGGATATTTCAATATATCTTCACCAAGCGAATATAAATATGTTTCATTAACCAATAAAGCGATGAATCTATCATTATCTAATAATTATTTTTTCTATTCAGCCAAAACGGATTATGGTGTCTATATGTCTGATGGAAATAGCGTGGTGAGAATACATAATGATAATGTAGATGTACTTTTTACTAATGTAAAAGGCAACTTAATCAGTTTTAATAATTTAGCATTTTTTTATAATTCTGCTACTGGTCTTTATCTTTTATCTGGCTCTAAATCGTTGTATATTAAAGGATCTTATCCACTTAATAGTAATATATCAATGTTTTTACCTTATACTGATGATACTTTATTAATAATAGACAATAAAACTGGCATATATAAAGGTTGTTTAAATTTACAAAATATTATAAACCCCAGTTTAACTATAGAAGAATTTGATTTTCCTAACGAAAAAGAACTTATAGCTAATGTCATTTTAGATGCTCGCAAAACCTCATTTGGTTATATTTTTTCTACTTATTTCGGTGGTACTTATGTTTATGATTTAGATTTTAAATTGCAATATATTCTGAATCAAGAATCTCAATTAATTAGCATTACTCACAATAAAATTGCATTAGATCCTAATGAAAATATTTGGTTGGCAATGGACTATGGAATAGCTAGAATAAACACACATAATCCTTTTACTCTATTATCTAAAGTACATGGGCTCTCATCATCTATTTTAGATGTTGAATTTTTTAATAATAAATTATTAGCTGGGGGTTGGACTAATTTATATATAGAGGAGCTTGATAAAAGTACTAATTATTTCAAAAAAACTGAATTAGAAAATATTTGTTGGCAATTAAAAAAAATAAATTTTGGTATAGATAGTTTCGTTATTGTAGCTTCTTCAGATGGATTATTTGCAATAAATAATAAAAATAAATTAACAAAAATAGATACAGGTAATTTTCGTACTGTAAATATAACTCATAGTCCTACATATATAACCGCGACAACAGATAATTTGTTTAATGTTTATCATTATAAAAACAATAAATTTATCAAAGATTTATCTCTACCATTGCCATTATACAATACTTTTTCGAATATAAATATTAAAATTTCTGATAGTTCTTATGTTCATTATATATCATGTGATGAGCCTAAAATCATAAAAATAACTATTTCAGAAACTATACAAATGATGCAAGTGATAACTTTGCCAATCAAGCAAAATTCTCCTACTGGTTATTTATTAGAAAAAATAGATAATGATATTTTAATTTACTCAACTGAAAATATATGGCTTCTAAAATCTAATAATGATAAAATAACATTAGCTGCACCAGAATTGAGAAAATACTATGATTCTATTCATTACATTAATATTTTAAGAGTTTTTGGAGATACTATCTGGTTACAAAGATCATCTAAATTGCTCCCTAATAAACCAATTTATTTACTAGTAAAAGAAAAAGGTAGATATGTTCATAAAAAAACATTGCAGTTATTTCATGAGTTAGAAATATTGTCTATTAAAAATACCCCTTATGACAATATTTTATTTGCTACTGATGATGGTATTTTTGTATTAAACCAAAAAAAATTATTTACAAAAACAACTCCACTAAAACTTTATGCTTCATTAGATATATTAGCAAAAGATAGTACCTATTTATTTAAAATATTTTCTGGGCTAGATACTGTGCTTAAATTACCTTATCCTCTAAATAAGCTCAAAATAGAGTGGCGAACAAACCTAATAGAAAGAGAATTAACTCATAATATCAAATTTAGTTATTATCTGGAAGGCTATGAAAATGAATGGTCTGAATGGTCTACTCTGCATATTAAAGAATATAATGATCTGAAACCTGGTAATTACACATTTCATATCAAAGCTATAGATGAAAATGAACAAGCAAAATCAATAATTAGCATTCCTATACACATAAATGTACCTTTTTATAGAAGAGTGGTTTCCTACATAATTTATGCAATAGCTGGTATATTTATTATTTATAGTATAGTCTATTTATCTAATAGGTTGATAATAAGACGAAATAAGTTGTTAGAAGAATATGCTATAGCTAAAAACAAAGAAAATTTACAAAAAACCTTAGAATTAGAAAAAGAAAAAGAAAAAGCTGATAGATTATTAATAAATATTTTGCCTGTGCGTATAGCTGAAGAATTAAAAGAAAAAGGCAAAGTAGATGCTGAATTTTTCTCGTCAGTTTCTGTAATATTTACAGATTTTACTGCATTTAGTCAGTTAAGTGATCAATTAGATTCAGAGATTATTGTGAATACTTTGGATTATTTATTTAGTAAATTTGATGAGATTTGTGTTAGGAATAAATTAGAAAAATTAAAGACTATAGGCGACTCACATATGAGCGTGGGCGGTATTCCTATACGTAATCAAACACATGCCATTGATGCTGCTTTGGCGGCTTTAGAGATGCAGCAATTTATGCAAAAATTTTATAAAGCTGATCCTCAAAATAAGATTTGGAAATTAAGAGTAGGCATCAATACAGGAGAAGTAGTAGCAGGAGTAGTAGGTAAACGCAAATTTGCTTTTGATATATGGGGTGATACAGTGAATACTGCAAATCGTTTACAAGGATGCTGCGAAAGTAATAAAATAAATATATCGGATACTACATATGTACTCCTTAAAGATTTTTTCGATGTAGAATATCGTGGCGAAATACCTATAAAGTATAAAGGACCTACACCCATGTACTATCTACTTCGTATAAAAGATGAATTTTCAAATGATGATGAAGGATATAGACCAAATAAAAAATTCTGGGATAAATATCTAACCTTAGTAGATTATTCTTATTTAAAAAAATTAGACCAATGGATTGGTGGGTAATGGAATTGATTTATATATTTTGTGTTAAATAAAATTATTAATTTTATAAAAATATTTACTATTATGAATAGGACAATTATATTTATTAGTTTTTTTTTAATAACTTTTAACTTATTTAATCAAAATATACCAAGTTATGAGCCATTGATGGAAGAGTTTTTTTTAATTTATAAAAAAAATACACCGCCTGAGGCAATAGATTTTATTTTTAAAACAAATCCAATTATAATTCAAAAAAATGCTGAAGAAATTACTCAAATCAAATTACGCCTTTCAGCTATTACTGCTATGTTAGGAGAATATCATGGTTATGAAAAAATAAGAGAACAAAAGTACGGTGAGAGTTTAGTAGTAGTTACTTATATGTTAAAATATTCTTATCAACCTTTATTCTACACTTTTACTTTATATTATCCTAATAATAAATGGCAATTACAAACAATTAAATTTGATGATAAAATCTCTGATCTTAGATAAATGCTTTAAAATTAATTTTTTTTGTCATATCAAAAAAATCTTTTATTTTTGTACCTTGTACGTAGGATGAATTTGTCTTAAGTATTCTCTTTTGATTTCATACTAAAGGGGCATTTTTTAAAAATGCCCCTTTATTTATTATTTCAAAGTCATTATACAAATTTTAAAAAAAATAAGTAATATATATCAAAGATTATAATTTAGTTATGACATAATATATAAAGTTTACTAGGTTCTATAACGTTTTATATGGGTTAAAAATTAAAAAAGAGTAATTTGTTAATATTGGTTTATCTTTTATTGGACAGTTAAATATTAACCATAGAGTACTCTAATAATGCACAAAGAACACTGAGAAGAATGGAATTAAAAAGGCTATGGAACTTTGTGTAATATCTTCGTGCTCTTTGTGGTAAAATAAACAACCTAAATAATTAAAAAATAGTTATTTTTTTGTAACAATCTAAAATTTTATTACCCAAATTATAACCTGAGATATGTTGGATGAGGAGCATTGGAAACTTGAAAACTAATCAGTCGGAACGGAAAACTAACATATGTTTCAATCAACATATGTTATATTAACTAATTCTCTATACCGATACCACGCCCATCTGTCCGAAGATGCGAGGTTGAGCATTCGCCCAGTATTGCTTACAGTCTTGCCTGTGAGGTATTTACCCATCACTACATACCACATAATGTAGTTTTGCAGATATTTGGTAGCTACACCCCTAAATTTGAAATATATCCAATTAGTGAATTCACTAGCCTTTTTCTTGACGGTACTTAGGCTATATATACCTCGCTTTTGCCTATTGCTAGTTACTATTTCTTTGTGCTTGATTACATTTCTTCTAACCTTTTTGAATGCTTTTTTATTACTGCTACACATAACACCATCTTTTGGCATCTTAGCCTTCAGAAATTGCTCTATCTGTTCTGGACTTAACTTTTTGCTTTCAAATTTTTTAAACAACAAGTTGCCAGTTCTGTCTGTAGCAGCTAATACGGCTACTTTCTTTGGCTTTTGCTTCCTAGCTCGCTTCAGTTCTTCTGCATTTTTGTATATTCTGCCTTTTTCGGAATAATCCATCAATAGTTCGTCCATCTCTACTACTCCGAAAAAATTGATATTATCTTCGAAACTTTGTAGAGCTGCTAATATCTTGTGTCGCCAAGCGAAGCTTGTTGGTAAGCTGATGCCCACTTCTTTAGCACAAGCTCTGAGACTTTTGCCTGCTACCATACATCTGATGTAGTCGAGCATTTTTTCTTTCTTTTGTAACCTGTAGACAAAAGTACCGGTGGTAACTCTAAACTGTCTGCCACAGTCTTTGCAGCGATAGTTTTGCATCCCATTTTGTAAACCATTTTTAATGATGTGATTGCTTAGACAGTCTGGGCATAGTGGTGGGGCACTGAGTATTTTCAGACCTTGATAATCGACTACATCAGCTTCTAATTTTTTCATTAGAGAATAAAGGTTATCTAAGAATTCTTTATTCTCTTCCTTGCTCATAGCAAGGTATTTGCTAGTATTCTCTACGATTTTTTTCATAGCCTAAAATTTTTGCAAAAATATAAAAATTATTTAACATATAAACTTGAAAAACTTAAACATTTATTGATTTTTTTATTATTGGACAGTTAAATATCAACCACAAAGTTCTCAAAGAATGCACAATGAACGCAGAGAAAGATGGAATTAAAAAGGCTATAAATAGCACTTTGTGGTTAAAAAATAACCTAAATAATTAAAAAATAGTTATTTTTTGTAACAATCTAAAATTTTATTACCCACATTATCCGTTATAGAACCGTTTACTATTTTAATTTATGTTTGATAATAAAGCATTAGCTCATATCCAACCAAATATTAATTGTATTATGACCGCTATTGTAAATGCAATAATAATTTTTATACCTTTTATCAACAAAAATGTTTTCCATGATTCTGCTAATAATGGTAAGCCAGCATGACCATCTTGGGTAATGTTATTAGCTAATAGTACTGATATAGGCACTATACCTCCTATATACATGCTAATAAATATAAAATGAGGTCCCGAAGCTGGTATTAATCCTATTAATATAGATATTAATATCGTTAAGTATATATTATCATGTATCCAATATTCTACGTTAACATTTTTATTTATTAATTTGACAGCTATTAGTCCTAATAGAATCCAAAAAAATAATCTAAGAAAATGTTTTTTTATTACATGTCCCCACATATGCTCTTCTATGAAATGGTCAGGTAATTTTATAATAGGATATATCATTAAGAGAGCTACTATAACTAGTAAATAATTCAAAATAATTTCTAGCGAAAATGCACCTTCATGATGTCCATGTTCTTTGTTGGGTAGTAAAATAATAATTATAAATAATATTAATAAAAATAGTAATAATGCACGAGATAGGCTGAGATGTTTAATGTTTTCTTTTATAGAACTATATTTCAGATTTTCATAATCATGCTGATGTATTACAAAATGCTGATTATCAGTAGATAAAGTATGATTTTTAGTAATTTTATCAATTAAAATTCCTGAAATAAATGAAATAACAAATAAAAATAAAAATATTAATATTGCCTTTATAGGCATTAAGCCAAGCATAGCAAAGCTTTCATCACCTGTAGTTGCTATAAAATTTGCTAGCAATGCACCTATTGTTATTTCCCCATGAGTAAATAAAGAAACTACAAAAAAACTACCCATACACCCAGGCAATATACCAAGCAAACTACCAGTTAATACACTTTTCCAACTTTTACTTTTTATTCCTTTAAAAAATTTTCCCTTGGTCTTTATGTTTAAATATTCTATCAATAGCATAATTACTATAACAAAGGATGTTATCTGTATAGCATTAAAAACTACAGGCAACCATTCATTTACTAAAGTTCTCATTTTGATGATTTATGATAATTTCGAAATTATTGTCATCCCAAAAAATTTTAAATTTTAAATTATCAAGATTATGATTACTTATATTATCATATAGCAATGTGACATTTGCTTTTTTAAAGATATAATGTATTAATTCTGAACAATAAAAGGAACTAGAATCAACAATATCAAAATTATGATCAAAAGGTATTTGTCTGTCTAAAAAATAATTTGACCAATAAATAAGATTTAGGATATCTAATGAATCTAAATTTTTGTACCTAGTTATTATTATAGAATTAGGTTGACTATTTCTTATAAAATGCTCCAAACAATCATCTTGTACACCATTTATCGGTGATAAAGATGATGATACACTGTGTATTACTTTATAATTATACAAACAACTATCGCAAGGAACTATAATGCCACAATGACTTATTTTATATTCTTCATTTAATAATTTTGCTATGCTTTCTGAAATAACACCGTATCCTAATCTCAAAATTATATCAGCAGATTGTATTTTGTCTACCTGAGGAGAAGTAATGTTATATGTAGATGTGATTGATTTTTTATTAGCTTTTACCTCTAAAGCTGATAGATATATTATAATTATGATAATAATAGTTAATAAATATATTATAATTTTCTTCATTAATTTAATATTATTATAAAAACAATTTGCAAAAATATAAAAAAGATAAATAAGTTTTTAAAAAAAATCGCAAAATTTTTTAAATAACAATTTTCTATACTTTTATAATATTAGAATTAGTTCTTATGTTTAATTAATTTAATTTATGAAGTATTTTATATTTTGATTGTAAATCAATTAAATTTTTTATTTATATTTGCAATAAATAAGAAATCAAATATTATTAATACAATTTTAATTTTATCTTAATTTAAATTATTTATTAAAAATGTTTTAATTTAGCAAAAAAATTATATATGCAAAGCAAAAGTATTTTCATTACATTTATTTTAATATTTATTACTAGTTTTTTTGTTTATGGACAAAAAAATTTAGTTGAAGAGGCAGATGAAAAATTTGAATTAAATCAATTTTATAGTGCTTCGCAGTTATATCTAAAAGCCTATCCTAAAGTAGATAATAAATTAGAAAAAAATCGAATTTTATACCAGGTAGGTTTATGTTATTATAATATGGGTGATGCTCGTAAAGCATTATCATATTTCAATCGTGTGATAAGGGCTCAATATCCTGATCCTGAAGTTTTTTGGTATACAGGATTAGTAAATATGACTTTGGCAAATTATGAAGAAGCGTTGAACAATTTCGAAAAATACAAGGGATTAGTACCCAACGATACTCTGGTGGATATTAAGATAGAATCCTGTAAGCTATCAAAAGCCTGGATGGATAATCCTACTTTGTATGAGGTAACAAGTGAGCGAAAGCTAAACACAAGAAATCAAGATTTTGCTACAGCTTGGGCAGATAAAAGGTACAGATCTATTATTTTTACTTCTAATAGGGATGGTGTAGTAGGTAAAGGTATAGATGAATGGACAGGATTACCTTTTACAGATTTTTTTATTGCAGAAAAAGATAAAAAAGGCAATTGGTCATCACCAGTAACGGCAGATGATCAAGAAATATTAAATACTCAACATAATGAGGGCGTGGGATGCTTTAATAATAAATTTAATACTTTTTATTTCACTAGATGTAGAGTCGAAAAAAAGAAAATTTTAGGATGCAATATTTATTATACTACTCGTCGTGGTCGCTCATGGGCAGAGCCTATATTGTTACCATTTACCACTGATTCAACTGCTACAGTAGGTCATCCGGCAATTTCTGATGATGAGATGATGATAATTTTTTCTGGTAATTTATCAGGAGGTTATGGAGGTAGAGATTTATGGATGGCTACAAGAACTAAAAAAAATCAGGACTTTGGAGAACCATCTAATTTAGGACCTATAATAAATACAAGTGGGAATGAAATGTTTCCAACCTTAAGATATGTGAATAATAGAACCTATCTATATTTTTCATCAGATGGACATCCAGGAATGGGGGGATTAGATTTATATCGTTCAGAATATATTGATGGGCAGTGGACTGTACCTGAAAATTTGCGTTATCCCTTAAATTCACCTCAAGATGATTTTCATATTATATTTTTAGATGATCCTACAATTTTACGTACAGAACAAGCTCGTGAAATGGGATTTTTATCTAGTAATAGAAATTTATCTTCCATGGACGATATTTATTCATTCAAATTACCCCCCATATATTTTTCTATTAGTGGCATAGTATATGATGATAGTACCAAAAAACCAATACCAGGCGCTATAGTTAGAATTGAAGGCTCAGATGGTAATATTTACATAGATACTACTGATAACAATGGTTATTATATTTTTGATAAAACTCAAATATTCGAAAATAATACTTATACAATTTATGTTTCAAAAGAAGAATATCTAGGCGAAAGGGGTATAGAAACTACTGTTGGTTTAGATAGAAGTAAAGATCTTGTGCATGATTTTTATTTGATTCCTATACCTAAAGAGCCAATTGTATTGCCTGATATTTTGTATGATTTCGATGATTGGAGACTAAAACCGCAATATCAGGATAGCTTAAATGGATTAGTGCAGATTTTAATGGATAATCCTAATATTGTAATAGAGCTCGGATCACATACAGACTCGCGTGGTACACACGAATATAATGATAGCTTGTCATATAAACGTGCTAAAGCTGTGGTTGATTATTTGATATCCAAAGGAATAGAACCTGATAGATTGATACCTAAAGGTTTTGGTAAAAGAGTCCCTCGAGTACTCGAAGAGGATAAAACTGTTATAATAGATGGTAAGGAGTATACTTTTCCAAAAGGTACAGTTTTAACAGAGGAATACATAAATTCTCTACCTAGTAAAGATCAACGTGAAGCCGCTCATCAACTAAATAGACGTACTACATTCCAAATCATTAGAGATGATTATGTGCCTACAGGTGAACAAAATAAACCAGTGCAAATAGAAATTATTAAAGAAAAAACTCAATAATATCTCTTGTTTTGGATTTTAAATGTAGGGGTTCAAATATTTTTTGGGCCCCTATTATTTATATAAAAAATCAATAAATAAAGTAAAAATTATAAATTCTTTACTGAGATAATTTATTTAAATATTTTATCTTCTCCATTTCTTTTTGATACCTTTTTTTGTCTTTATTTAAATATTTGTCTCTACTTTTTATATAACTTTCTATTTTAATTATTTTGTGTTACTAAAAATACTTAATATTCTTTTGTTATTTGTATTTTTGTGAAATTTAATTTTTATGATGAAATCAGAAAATGCTTATGATCAATATGGTGCATCTAGTCAAAAGCAAGATGTCTTCGAAGCAATTAAAATTTTATCTCGCGGTATTTCTGATACTACTTTTTGTAATCTTTTTCGCTCACCATTCGATAAACAATTAATATCATTACATGCTGATGGTGCAGGTACTAAATCTGCATTAGCTTACGTATATTATAAAGAAACTGGAGATATAAAAGTGTGGGAAAACTTGGCTGTAGATGCTATAGTAATGAATACTGATGATATGCTCTGTGTCGGTATTACAGGACCATTTTATCTGACAAATATTATTGGAAGAAACAAAAATTTAATAAATCTAGAAGTAATATCCGCAATAATTAGGGGTTTTCAAAATTTTTCTGAAAAAATGGCGGAATATGATATAAATCTTATTTTGACTGGTGGTGAAACTGCTGATATAGGAGATCTCACTAAAACACTTACAATAGATGTGGTAGCTGCATCTTTTATCTCTGAAAATGATTATATAGATAATAAAAATATAAAAGCTGGTGATGTGATTATAGGCTTCGAATCTACTGGACAAGCTCTATGGGAAGATCATCCTAATAGTGGTATCGGAAGTAATGGACTAACCTTAGCTCGTCATACATTATTAAAAAATATTTATAAAAATAAATATCCTGAATCTTATGATTATAATACTGAAGAAAAACTCATCTATAATGGGTCATTCCTTTTGACAGATACATCACCAATAGATAGCTTGGATATGGGAAAATATCTTTTGAGTCCTACTAAAACATATTTGCCTATTGTGAAAGAAGTCTTCAAATATTATAAAAAAGATATTCATGGACTCATTCATTGCACTGGTGGTGGTCAACTTAAAGTAAAACGATTTGTAAATAATTTAAGAATAGTAAAAAATAATCTTTTCAATGTACCACAATTATTTAGATTGATACAAACCTCTACTAATCTAGATTGGAAGCAAATGTATGAGATCTTTAATATGGGGCATAGATTAGAAATGTACATCTCGCCAGAATTAGCTAAAGAGATTATTATTATAAGTGAAAAATATAATGTAAAAGCTCAAATAATTGGTTATGTAGAGACTGCCGATAATACAGAAATAGTCATAGAATCTGATAAAAATATTTATGTCTATAGCTAAACATTTTATGTTTTTTATATAATATAATGCTCAAGTTTTTTTATATTTACTCAGATTTTTTCCTTAACTCATATACAATATTTTTTACATATTGAGCCCATTCACTATCAGATTTAAATTTATCAAAAGTAGTGTACGGTATTGGTTCGCCTATAATGATTTTGATGTTTTTATCTTTTTGTTTAAACATTTCGTTAGACAAAAAAAACATTTCAATATTAGATTTTATTCCTAATTTTTTTCTAAGATTAGCTAGATTATAGAAAAAATTTGAATTTCTACCAGAAGTATAAACTGGTATGATATCGCGTTGATACTGGCGTGCTTTTTGAATAAAAGATTTTTTCCATTCCAGATCCATTATTTCTCCATTAATTTTTCTACTTGCCAAGCCAGCGGGAAAATAAATAATGACAGCATCGCTAGCATAAGCTTTTTCTATTTCTTTGGCAGCTTCTACATTTTGTCTGCCATGTTTATTTATAGGTAAAAATAGTGTTTTCAAATTAGGAATATAAAGCAGTAAATCATTTACTGGAACTTTGATATTAGGATTTACAATGCTCACTACATACATTATAGCTAACCCATCTAAGCCTCCCATAGGGTGATTAGATGTGACTATATATCTTTGTGATTTTTTTAAATTTTCTAATCCTTCATATTGAATATTTACACCAAAAAGTTTAAATAAAGTATTTTTTACAAATTCGATGCCATCTATGCCTTTGTTATTAATAATGTGTTCATTTATTTCATCTTCATGCACTATACGTTTGATATAATTTATAATAAAATTGGGAAAAACCTTTAATAACTTAGGGTTTTTATCAGCTATGACTTTTTTAACATCTATAAGCTTTTCATTATTTTCCATAATATTTCATATTACTTTGTAAAATCACTATAGAAATGTTTAGCAAATATAAATATTTTTTTTGTAATTTTGTTTAATATGCTAAAAGATATAAAAATGTTTGCAAAAGATTTTATTTATACTTCTTTTATTACAGTTAAAACATCTACTACCTTAAAAGAAGCTAAAGAATTGATGAATGAATGGAAAGTATCACACTTACCAATAGTAAATAATGATATATTGCTTGGTATTTTAAACGAAGATGATTTAATAGGTATCAGTGATGAAAATACACAATTAGGTAATGTAGAGTTATCTACACCTATCGTATCTGTGCAATCAGATTCACACATATTTGATATTCTGCAATTTATGGGGCAATATAAATTATCCATTTGTCCAGTAACAGCACATAATATGCAGTATATAGGATCTATAATAGGAGTGGATTTTTTGCATTGTCTATCGCCATTTATGAGTTTAAATAATCCAGGAGGCACTATAATACTCGAAATCAAGCCTGTCGACTATACTATGGCGCAAATAGCTAGTATTATAGAATCTAATGATGCTCACATTTTAGCTACATTTATCCATGCAGATGCCGAAAAAAATCAATTATATGTTTTTATAAAAATTGATAAAATGGATATAGCTCCTATTATTCAAACTTTTAATAGATATGATTATATTGTATATGCTTCTTATCAGGAAGAAGAATTTTATGAAGAATTATATCGCAACTACGAATTTTTAATGAGATTTTTAAATATTTAACTAAAAATGAATGTATTGATATTTTTTTCTCAATGGCGAGATATTTTTATGGATCCAATCAAAAAAATCTGTGATTTTTGCGGAAAAGAAAATGGAATAGTTGGTTTATATTTTTTCGATCATAGCGAGAAAAAATTAGTAAAAAATAAAATACATGATATAAAAAATATAATTATAGAAAAGACCAATTTGATAAATGAATATTGCTGTATAATATCTTTAGGGGGTGATGGTACATTATTAGATACATTGCCTTTGAGTTTACAATATAACCTACCAGTGTATGGAATCAATTTTGGGAAATTAGGATTTTTAACTTGGGGAAAACCAGAGCATATTGAAGATTATTTAATTAAAATCAAAAACAAAGAATATAAAATATCAAAACGGGGAACCATTGAAATAAATATCAAAGAACATACATTATTATTTCATAATGCACTTAATGAAATCACTATAAAACAATATAAAGAACAGAATTTAATTTCAATAGATTTATTTATTAATGATGCATTTGTATGTTCATATTGGGCAGATGGATTAATAATAGCTACTCCGACTGGCTCTACAGCATATTCATTGAGTTGTGGAGGTCCTATTATAGAACCTACTTCGGAAAATTTTGTAATTACTCCTATTGCACCTCACAATCTAAATAGTCGCCCACTCGTAATACGAGACGATACAGAATTAAAATTAGAAGTTAAATATCCAGATATACCTATTTTATTGACTGCAGATGCTAATTATCACATTATAAAAATGGGACAAGAAATCATATTAAAAAAATCTAAAAAATATTTCCCATTAATTGAGTTTGAAGATAATTCATTTTATAAAGTATTAAGAGAAAAACTAATGTGGGGACAAGATAGCAGAAGATAATTATATTTATTTGGAAAATAATAACTTTCTTAAATCAACTTTTTTTTTATCTACTGCGCTTCTTTATTTTTTGTCATTTTTTATTTATTATTTGCATAATAAGAATTGATTTTGCTATTAAGTGGTAGATAAACTCACATTTATCTATAAGCGATGCATTCTATTTCTACCTTTGCATTCATTGGTAATTTCACTACTCCGAAAGCTGCTCTAGCAGGTTTATTATTAACAAAAAACTCTCCATATACTTGATTCATATCAGCGAAATCATTCATATCTGCCATTAGTACTGTACATTTCACTACATCATCTAGGGTATATCCAGCAGCTTCTAAAATAGCTTTTATGTTTTGCAATACCCTACGAGTCTGCATTTTGATATCACCTGTTATTATTACACCTGTATTCGGATCTATAGGTATTTGTCCAGAAACAAACAACAACCCATTACATTCTATTGCTTGACTATATGGACCTATAGCCTTAGGTGCTAGGTCTGTAGAAATTGTTTTTTTCATAATTCAATTTTTTATAAAAGCAAATTTATAAAAAAATATTAAATTATTAAAATGCTTAATTTTATTTTTTTTAAAGAAAGATGTAATTTATCATTTTGATATTACATAATGAAAAAAAATCATTTTTTTTGTAAAAAAAATGATTAGCCAAATTATAGATTACTTTAGTACTTGGCAAGATTATCACTGGCTATTAGCATTATATACATTAATTACTATAATCATTGCACTTGTAGGTTCAGGCAAGAGAACAACAGAAGATTTTTTAATAGCAGGACGCAAAGTAGGAACACTTGGATTTACGACGTCTGTAGTAGCTTCATATATAGGAGGTGCTGCGTTAGTAGCCTTTTCTGCATATGTATTTAGATTTGGATTATCTGCTTTATTTGTATTTCTTGGGACGGCAATAGGATTTATTATTTTTATACCATATGCTAAAAAATTAAAATCATGGAGTGAAGAAAATATTACTTATACAATGATGGATTGGTTTTATATTAAATATGATAAAAAAACTGGTACACTTACTACTATTGTACTAATGACAGTATATTTAGGAATGTTATTAAATCAGTTTATAGCTGGATCTGCAGTTTTAGCTGGTGTGAGTGGTTGGACTTATGAAAGATCATTAATATTTGCCGCTCTAGTGCTTGCGGTTTATTTGTTTATTGGTGGTTTTCAGAGTGTGATACGAACCGATATATTTCAATATTTTGTAATGATGGTAATAATGATAGTACTACTCAGAATTATCTGGATGCATGATGCTCCTACGGTAATACCTGATATGTATAAAAATACTCAATTGGATTGGGGGATGATGGTAGCATTTTTACTTTTTGGGATTTTGATAGTTTTTCAAAGTGCAGAATATTGGCAGAGAGTTTACGCTGCCAAAAGTATCAAAGTTGTTAAAAAAGGTTTTTGGTGGTCTGCAATTTTAACTTTTATTAGTGGTATTATAATTACTTGGATAGCATTATCCGCTAAAATAGCAAATCCAAATATAGCACCTACAAATGCATTCGGAGCTGGACTAGTAGCATTATTACCGCAAAAATTATCTGCTCTTGTTCTGGTTATGGTTTTTGCAGCTATTATGAGTTCTGCAGATACGCAGATTTTTGTTATTTCATCAGGATTTGCTCTAAATTTATTTAAAAAAACCAATGACGATGATAAAAGATTAAAAAAGAATACACAGATTATTACATTATTAGTTATTTTATTAGCTGTTTTAATTGCATATTTTATTAGAGATATAGTAGCAGTTGTTAATTTTATTACAGGTATAGGATTTACAGTGTTGCCAGCAGCATGGGCAGCATTTCATTTTGATATTTCACCTAATATTGCGTTTCAAAGTATAATTGCTGGATTAATATATGTAATGTTGTTAATTATTTTTGGCATTTTTATCCCAGAGTTTGTTATATTATCATTTATTGTGTCTGGGCTTTATATGTTTTTTGGCAATCTTATTGTCAATAAACATGTGATAAAAAATAATAGTTTATGAAACATAAATTTTTGTTAATTATTTTTTGTTTTGTTGTAGCAACAAATATCTATTCTCAAGATACAATAGTGAAAGGCAAAAGATGGAATTTTTTACCAGTTATTTTATATAATTCTGATTTAGGTTTTGAAATTGGTTTACTTACGAGTATTTATGATTTTGGAGATGGCAGATTGTATCCTAATTACATTTATAATATTAGTTATGAATTAGATATAACTACTCGAGGTAGCATTATCAGTCAACTATTTTTTGATAGTGGCAAAAAGATTAAAAATGGTAAATGGCGTATAGTTAGCGATTTTTCATATATACATGAGCAAGCTTCAGATTTTTATGGATTTAATGGCTATGCATCTAATTTTCATCCAGAATATATGAATGACAATAATGAAGCTTATATTAGCAGAATGTTTTATAGATATGATAGGAAAATCTTTAGACTTATTAATGATGTTTGGTATAAATTGAGTAATCAATCATCTTTAATATTCGGATTACACATATTTAATTACAAGATTGGCACAGTAAATATAGATGCTATTAATAAATTTCATCAAAAAAAACCTCTACCTGATACGACACTATTGATTGATTATTATTTAAATAATAATTTTATCAGAGATGATGAGGCTGAAGGAGGTTGGATAATAGCTCCACGTGTATCATATGTTTATGATGGTAGAGACAAGATATTCAATCCGACAAACGGTATTTATTTGGAAATAAATTTATTAGCAAATCCTGAAATTTCATCATTGAAATCCAAAGAATTTTTGAGACTATCTACAAATTTTAAATTTTTCTATTCATTATTTAATAAACATTGTATCATAGCTCTCAGATTGGGATATCAAGATCAAATAGGAGCTCAGGCACCATTCTACTTCATGCCATATATCACTCAAGCATTTTCAAATAATACATTAGTAGAAGGACTAGGTGGTAGTAAATCTCTAAGAGGAATCTACAAAAATAGAGCCTGGGGTGATGGATTTTTCTATGGTAATTTAGAAGCTAGAATATTAGCCATTAGCTTTAAAACAAAAAAACAATTAGGAGAAATACGTGTGAAGCCATTTTATGATTTCGGTATTATCACTGATCCTGTGAAAATTCCAATAAATCATATAAACAATGATTTTATAGATTACAAAGATATACCTGATAGACTACATCATAGCTTGGGTTTAGGTGTACACCTTGTTTTAAATGATAATTTTATTATTAGTGTAGATGTAGGGCAAAGCTTATACAAAAATGATGGTAGCACTGGAGTTTATGTTACAACTGGTTATAATTTTTAAAAAATACTATTTATAAAATGCATTAAAAGTGAAGGTTTCACTATTATCAGATATAAAATACCAAATAAACTACCATAAAAGTGCACATCGTGAGCTATATTATCTTTGCTTTTACGAGATTGATAATAAGAAAAAATCAAATAAAAGACTCCAAAAATCCATGCAGGTATCCCAATAGGAATAGGAAAAATAATCAATTTCTCTGTGGGATATAATAATATAAAAGCAAATACAATAGAAGAAATGGCACCTGATGCTCCTAATGCCATGTATTGAGGGTTGTTTTTATTTTTAAAATATGGAATTAATGAAGAAAAAAACATGCCACCAAAATATAAAATAATATAGTGTAATTTATCGTTTGTTAATAACATAGCTAGTGATTTTTCAATAGCAATACCAAAAATATATAACACCCACATATTTATAAATAAATGCAATATACCCCCATGAATAAAACCAGCTGTTATGAAACGAAACCATTCGTTATTATGATGTATTCTGTATGGATAAAATAGAAATGTATTCATTAGGTTTCTATTAAAAAAAGCTAAAATAGAGATTAATATAGTGATTAATAAAATTTTGGTAGTTATCATAAAATAAAATTTTTAATAATGAGATTGCAAAATTATAAATTTTAACTCAAAACGATTAATTAGGTTTCATTTAAACCTTATAATCTGTAATTGAAAAGGGAGAATTCTAAATTTTAAATAAGTTGAACTATGCATATTGTAAATATCTACAAATTTAAATATGTTAAAAAAAAGCTCATTTTTGTTTAATTATCGTGTCACTGATTTGTGTCTTTAGAGTTTTATTAATAAAAAAACTCTAAAAAAGTCCTAATTGTAATTTGGCCTCTTCAGACATCATGTTTGGTGACCAGGGTGGGTCAAAGGTTAGGTTAATTTTGACCTCGTTAACTTCATCAAGATTTTTTAGAGAAAATTTAATATCATCTAATATAATATCAGCTATTGGACAGTTAGGTGCTGTCAATGTCATAGTAATGATGATATCATTATTTTCTGTTATTTCGATATCATACACTATACCGAGGTCCCAAATATTTATAGGAATTTCAGGGTCATAAATAGTTTTTAAAATTTCGATTACTTTTTCTTTATTTATCATTTTCTTTATTATTTGTGAGATAATCCATTGCATATAATTTCACTTGTTTTATTAAGCTATACAAACCATTAGATCTAGTGGGAGAGAGGTGAGCATTTAAACCAATATTTTCGAAAACATCAAAATCATAATTGAGGATATTTTCAGGGGTTTCGCCATTCACTAATTCTAAAACAATCGCAGCCATCCCTTTAGTGATAATAGCATCACCGTCAGCAAAACAATATAATTTACCATCTATATATTCACAAGCTAGCCAAAGTTGAGATTGACAGCCACTAATTAAATATTCAGGTGTTTTGTATTTAGGATTTAGAGGTTTCAAATTTTTAGCTTTGTCTATCAAAATACTATATTTGTCCATCCAATCATCGAATAGAGAAAATTCTTCTTCTATTTTTTTTGCCTTTTCTTCAATACTATTCATATAAAAATCAATTTCTAATAAAAAATTTGTAGACAATATTCAAACCTTCCACTAATCTATCTATCTCTTCTATGGTATTGTAAGGAGCAATGGATGCTCTAATCGTGCTATTGACATTTAGGAGATTCATCAAAGGTTGAGCACAATGATGCCCTACTCTAACGGCAATTTTTAATTCATCTAAAAAACTAGCAACATCATAAGAATGAATATTTTCAATTATAAAAGATATAGCCCCATAATGCTTTTGATCTGGTAAAGCAAAAATTTTCACAAATGGTAATTTAGTTAATTTTTGATAAGCATAATTCCACAATTTTTCTTCATAAGCAAACATTTGACCTCTATCTAATTGATTAATAAAATCAATAGTAGCTCCCCATGCAATAGCATCAGCAAAATTAGGTGTGCCAGCTTCGAATTTAAAAGGAAGTTCATTAAAAGTAGTATTTTCTATAGTTACATTGTCTATCATTTCACCACCGCTCTGATAAGGAGGCATAGCATCTAGCCATTTTTCTTTACCATACAAAATGCCCATTCCGGTAGGACCAAAGAATTTATGAGCTGATAATGCCAAAAAATCTACATCTAAAATTTGAACATCAATCTGCAAATGTGGAAAAGCCTGAGCTGCATCTACTAAAACAGGTACATTTTTTGAATGAGCTATCTCTATTATTTCTTTTAGAGGTGTTTCGATACCTAGCACATTGCTCACTTGTGTAATAGCAACGATTTTGGTATTTTTGTCTATTAAATTTCGATATACATCTAGATTTAGCCTATATTCATCTATATCAAAAGGTATTAATCTTAATTCTAATTCTTTTCTTTCAGCTGCTAATTGCCATGGTACAAAATTGCTATGATGTTCTATCGGTGTAGTTATAATATTATCACCAGCTTTGCAAAATTTTTCTATATAGCTGTGTGCAACTAGATTAATAGCCTCAGTAGTGCCTTTAGTAAAAATAATCTCATGATCATATTTGGCATTTATATATTGTTGTAATATAATTCTAGATTTCTCAAATAATTCGGTGGCTTTAGCAGAAAGATAATGAACACCTCTATGCACGTTTGCATTATAATATTCATAAAACTCGTTCAATTTATTAATAGTTTCAATATTTTTTTGAGTAGTTGCAGCATTATCTAAATAAACTATTTGTTCGTTATTGTTAAAAAAGGGAAAATGCTGACGAAAATCTTTAACATTCCAATGCATAAAAAAACAATTATTATTTTTTAAAAAACTTTATATGCAAAAGTAAAACATTTTTGTTAACAAAGGAAAATTGCAATTGTTAAATTTAATATTGGATTAATATAGAAATAATTGTTAATTTTACCAAAATTTATAATTATGAAAAACATATTAAAAGATCAAGAATTAGAAGACTACTTGGCAATGGGCAAGCAGGAAAACTTGGAATTTTTAGATAAATTGTATCATCTAATGAACCAACTCAACGCTGATGTAGTAGACTATCAAGGTCTA
>Ga0208693_1000166_pt1 | contig 55964 bp, 65 predicted proteins | sample AD_UKC071_MetaG_FD_184438 | JGI IMG/M metagenome (GOLD analysis project Ga0208693, IMG submission 184438) | Active sludge microbial communities of municipal wastewater-treating anaerobic digesters from USA - AD_UKC071_MetaG (SPAdes) (version 2) | ecosystem: Engineered > Bioreactor > Anaerobic >... | reverse complement strand
GTTCGCGGAAAGGAGCAAAGGTATAGGTCAGGTGAAGTCCGGGTACAGAGACTCCTGCCTGCTGCAAATAATAAAGCGGTACCCCGGCACCGTGATCAAGAGGCGGCATCCGGCGCAGGCGGCGATCACCGGAGCTGAGAAAAACAGGACGAAGTGATTCCCCCTCGGTCTCGCGCTGAAGATGGTCTAGAAGAACGAGATCTGTTTCTAGAGATACCTTCACGTTGGGGGCTCCAAACTGGCCAAAATCACCTTCGAGCAGTGGCTCTGCCATCACCGCGATCCCCTCGCGGAGCATAGGACCATGCGGTGTGATCACGATGAGGCGCTCGGGCCCCGACTTGCGAATCCGCCGGCTTAACTGTTTCATCCCCTCGACAGTCTGCTTCACCTTGGCAAGTTCACCCCGGCCGACTTCTGGAATAATAAGCGGCGGGTGCGGAGCAAGCCCAATTATTTTTAACACGGCTATCCCACCCTAAATTTTTATGGTTCCAGGATCATACTTGTGACCCCGTCTAACCAGAGAAGATATCTACAGTATACTAAATTCAGGTAAAGGGAACAACTGAAGTCGGTGCAGGCGTAACAAGCTGTAGCTGTCAACCCCTGGCTCCGAACTACTGGAAAAATGTAAAATAGGAGATTCTCCGCTGCATTAAGAATAATATCAGTGAGGAAGAAGCTTGATTGCTTATGCAGTCAGGATTTATATTTTTTGGACATGAGAACTTTTTCGGCAGGGATTTAACCGTTTATGACGTCTTATATTAAGGGAGCAAAAAAGGAGGAGAGCATTTGAGTCTGGATCCAGAATGGATCAAGAAAGCCGCCAACGGCAATGAAGAGGCTTTCACACAGCTCGTTAATCAGTACAAGGGCTACCTAATGGCTACGATCCTGCCCATTGTCCGGGATCCCGGCGAAGCGCAGGACGTGCTGCAGGAAACCTTCTGGCAGATCTACCGCACTCTTCCCAATTATCGCGGCGGCAACCTTAAGTTCTGGCTGGCCCGCATTGCTACCCGCAAGGCAATCGACTGTTGCCGGCATCGGGAGCGGCGAGGCCGGGAGCTTCTCTCCGCCTCTCCGGGCGCTCTAAGCCCGGAAGCGGCCCAATCGGCTGAAGAGGAATATCTCGGTTACGTGGCCGTAAACCGGCTGGACTCTCTTCTGCATGACCTGCCCCCGCCCTATCGCGCCACCATGGCTGCCTACCTTCTGGAAGGAAAAAGCTACCGCCAGCTGGCCGATGAAGCGGGGGTCAGTGTAAAAACAGTAGAATCGCGTCTCTACCGCGCCAGAAAGATGATCAGGGATAGCCTAAAGGAGGGCTCCAGGTGAAGCATTATGATATCGAATCATGGGCTCTGTACCGGAATAACCGGATTGATGAGAATCAGCGCCGCCTTATGGAGAACCACCTCGCAGTATGCGACAGCTGCCTGAAGAGCTACCTCGCTGCAGCTGCGAAGTACGAAATTCGCCTGGGGGAGCTGCTGCTGCCACCGGATTTTAACGTTGCGGTTAACGAATCGATCAAGATAAAAAAGCAACAAGCGGCCAGAAGACGGCGCTCCCGCTCCCTGGCCAATTATACCGTTGCCGCGGCAATTACCCTGGCCCTGATGAGCGGCGGCATCTTCGATCTTTGCACTAGGGAGCTCCCGGATATCCTCGCAAGTACACAGCACCTCTCCCGGGCTATTGAACAGACAGCCCACTGGGACACCGGCCAACTGCTTGAAACTGCCCGGGCACAGCTCGAGAAACTACGTGAAAACAAGGAGGAATGAGTATGCCTAAAAAAAGTAAATTTGCCACGGTTATCCTCTCGGCGGTCCCCGGGTTGGGGCATATGTACCTGGGCTGGCAGCAAAGAGGCCTGCAGTTTATGCTAACCTTCTTCTTGATGATTTTTTTGATGGACCAGTCTGGCGGCCTCTCCCTATTTACATTTTTGCTGCCCGTAATCTGGTTTTACAGCCTTTTTGACGCCCTGCAGTGTTATGAAGAGATCCCGCCTCCCCGGGAAAAGCAGTTAGACAGCTGGCACTGGGTCTTCCAAAAACAGAAGTGGGTCGGGATCGGCCTAATCGTAATCGGAGGCCTGCTCCTGATAAACAAGGTAGCTTTTCCTATGCTGTTAGGATTTCTGGATTACGCCGTAATCCGGTCAATCAGCACGATCATGGTAGCGCTGCTGTTAATTGCCGGCGGCATCCGCCTGGCCTGGGGCAAACCGATTCCGCCGCCGCCGCGGCAAGAAGAAAAAACGAGCCAAGTGACCCCATCAGTACCGGAAGAGAAGGTGCCCGCCCAGGTTCCACAACCGCCGGCCGCAGAAGAAAGGCCTATTTTAGACAAATTGCCGCAAGGGGAGGAGAATGAGTGATGAAACAATGGCGGGCAGGCTCGTTTTCCATGGGTTTAATCCTGGTGCTGCTGGGTATCGGGTTAATCCTCGACCATTTCAGCGGAGCCCCTGCGGCGATAGAGCTGATAATCACCTGGTGGCCGCTGGCGCTGATTATGCTCGGGGCCGAGATCCTGGCGGCAAACTTTTTATCCCGCAATGAGCGGTATCAGGTTAAATACGATGGCTGGTCGATTTTGCTGATGATCGTTCTCTTTTTCTTCTGCCTGGGAAGTTACTCTCTCTCTAGCAGCGGGGTGATGTCACAAATTCATGAAGCGCTCTCTTTTTCTGAGTACTCCTGTGCCATCCCGGATCAAGAGATCAACCTCACCGGGATTGAAAAGGTGATCCTCTCGTCCCAGGAAAGCGATCTGGAGCTGCGTAATACCCCTGGAGATAAGCTTACCATTTTGGGACAGGCAACCATCCGAGCCGCTTCTGCTGAAATGGCCGAAACGCTGGCTGAACTAGCCCAGGCGGAAGTTAACACAGTTGAGGATACTCTCTTTATCCGGATCAACCGGGTTCCCGAGCAGAAAAATATCTTTGGGCATGATCACAACCGGACTGGAAACGCAATTTTCATACCTGCCGGGACCACCTTGGAAGTGGTCAGTTCCGGCTTTGAAAGTAGTACCCTTATCAGCCTTGACTCTTACGCAGCACCCTGGTCTGTCGATAGCGAAGGGCCGGTCCGGGTTTATCTGGATCGGGATCTCGATTTAACCCTTTTCGGTACAACAACTTGGTCCCGGGAAAACTTGACCGGTAACGCAGACTGGGAGTATACCTCTCCAGATGACCCCGATAACGATTCATCCCAAAAAGTAACCGGGAAAATTAAGTTAGGGCAAGGCCGCTGGCCGCTCGTAATTTCCAGCGAACAATCTATCGAGGTAAACCTCCACCCGGTTCAATGAGTCAAGCGGTGCCTAATTCCCCGGGAAATTGCCCCCTTTTACAGGTGAAGGATCTCGCCTCTCGAGATCCTTCTTTATGTTTACCCCCGGGATTAAACTTAGTCAGCCGCGGTGTCTTGACTTCGCTTCAATAATAACCTAACCTAGTAAAAAACTGCACCGCGCCGCCCCAAAGCAGGATGAGCTGTAATGATTATCATGAGGAATGATTCATGGGCAATATACTTCCCTTAGCTTGAGCAGTAAAAAATGGTGGGGTAGAAACGAGGTTTCCAATTGAGCCGGGAGCAACAGGCAGTGCCGCCGAAAGCGGTCTCTTTATTGACTATATTTCTCGTATTTTTAAAAGTAGGCGCCTTTACCTTCGGAGGCGGCTACGCCATGCTGCCGATCATTCAGCGCGAGGTGGTTACCCGCCGTCAATGGATCGGCGAAAAACACTTTTTTGATCTGCTCATTGTCGCCCAGAGCCTCCCCGGCACAATCGCCCTGAACAGCGCCATCCAGGTCGGGATGCGCTTGCGCGGTATCCCCGGCGGTATTTTGGCAGCGCTAGGGGTGGTAATACCTTCGGTTGGCATTATTCTCGCCCTGGTAATATTCTTTTTGCCGGCATTCCAAGGAAATGTCTTCGTTAAGGCAGTTTTTTACGGGCTCCGCCCGGCCGTAGTTGCCCTAATCGCTATGGCGGTGATCAATTTGGGGCGGAATATCTTTGATCATTGGAGCAGCATCGCCCTGGCGGCGGTACTGCTGGCGGTAACGCTGCTGCTGAAGGTTCACCCGATCATCGTTCTGCTCACCGGGGGGCTGGCCGGGTTAATGATATTTAAAGAGAAGGCCAATTAAATGTTACCTTACCTCTGTTCACTATATGGGATCTTTTTGAAAATCGGGCTCTTTACCATCGGCGGCGGCTATGCGATGATCCCGCTGATGGAGCGGGAGATTATCACCAGGCATGGATGGCTCACGGCGGCGGAATTTCTCGATATCGTCGCCGTAGCCGAGGTAACCCCGGGGCCTTTAGCGATAAACGCCGCCACCTTTATTGGCTACCGTTTAGGCGGTTTCGGCGGAGCGATGCTCGCCAGCCTCGGCGTAATTACCCCCTCCCTGGTGATCCTGCTTCTTTTCGGCAACTTCCTGATGCAATTGATTCTGGACCCCTGCGCCGAGCGCTTTCTGAAGGGCTTACGGCCAGCCCTGATTGCCCTGATTTCGGTGGCGGTGATTACTTTGGGCCGGGCCGCGCTGGTAGACCTGACCACGGCCCTGATCGCCGCCGGGCTTTTCGTCATCGGCATATTCTGTCCCCGGCTTAATCCCCTTTACCTGATCGTCATGGGAGCCCTGCTGGGCTTGCTTTTTTATCCCTACTAAGCAGATTTAATGATTTGCTAATAAGGAGACCGGCTTTCGCCACAGCAGTTAATCTAAAAGCAAACATTCACTTTTCCGACATTAAAATAATTTTTCTTCAGTTAAAAATGGTATGGTATAATCTATTTGGCCGATTAAGATTATAGAAACCTGTTAAAATTAACAACCACGCCGCGTCGAAAATATTAAAACGGTGAATCCCTGGAACGAATAGAAAATTTATGATGAGAGAAGGCGAAGGTGTGGCTCTTACTGATCTTTACGAGCGCAAGCATGATTATTTGCGGATCTCGGTAACCGATCGCTGTAATCTACGCTGTCTCTACTGCATGGACCCGGAAGGGGTTACCCAAATTCCACACAACTCTATCCTGACTTATGAGGAGATCCTCGAAGTGGTTAAAGCAGGCGCAGCCTTGGGTATATCCAGGATTCGGCTCACCGGTGGCGAGCCGCTGGTCCGCAAAGGGCTGCTCTACCTGGTCGAAGAGATCGCCCGGGTGCGCGAGATCTCCGATCTGGCGATGACCACCAATGGGATCCTGCTGCCGGATTTCGCCGGCTCCTTGAAGGAAGCGGGGCTACAGCGGGTCAATATCAGCCTCGATTCGCTTAAACCCGCCGTTTACCGCAAAGTAACGCGGGGCGGCGAGCTGGAGCAGGCCCTGTCCGGGATCGAGGCAGCCCTGGACGCCGGGCTGACCCCGGTCAAGCTGAACGTTGTCCTGATGAAGGGGATCAACCATACCGAGGTGCCTGCTTTTTTAAAACTAGCCCTGGAAAGAGAGCTTCACCTGCGCTTTATCGAGTATATGCCCATCGGCACGCAGGGACGTGAGCATCAAAAATATTATCTCCCGCTCAGCTATGTTAGGGAAAATGCAGCGCGTATCGGGCTGCCGCTCACGCCAGTGGAATCTCCCCCGGGTGCGGGGCCAGCAGAGAGCTTCAGCCTGCCCGGAGGCAAAGGCACCATCGGGCTGATTCACCCGATCAGTCGCCATTTTTGTGCCTCGTGCAACCGGTTGCGGCTCACCGCCGAAGGATACCTGAAAAGCTGCCTCTACTGGCAGGAGGAGCGCTCGGTTCGCCCGGCCCTGGAAGACCCGGCCGCGATGCAAGAGCTGCTCCAGGAGGTAGTCCGGATAAAACCAGAAAAACACTGCATGAGCCCGCAAAAAGGTGCCGGATCATTGAAGCTGCAGGCGATGCGGGAGATGTCCAAAATTGGCGGTTAATTTGCGTGAAAGGGGTGGCCGGCATGCCGCCGGTAATTATTAACCTGATCGCCGCTCAGTCGGGAACCGGTAAAACCACCATCATAGAAAAGCTATTACCGGAGCTAACCGCACAGGGGCTCCAGGTGGCTGCGCTGAAGGGAGAGGTGCATCATTACAACCTCGATATCCCGGGCAAGGATACCTGGCGCTTTGCCCGGGCCGGCGCCACAGTAGTCGGGATGATCACTCCGGAAAAATATATCCTCATCGGCAACGCCCCCGATGGTGGCAGCACCGCCGTAGCGAAACTGCAAGAAATGGACTTGATTATTATCGAGGGGGACAAAAACAGCCCCCACCCAAAGATCGAAGTGGTTCGCAGCGCAATTAACCGGCAGCCGCTACTCCCCGAAGGGACCATCGCCGTGGTCTCCGACCTGGCAGAGCTGCCGCAGCCGCTGCCGCTTTTCCAGCTCGACGACGCGGCCGGCCTGGCCTATTTTATCCAGGATCGCTTTTTTAAGCCCGAAGGGACGGCGCCGGAGCTGACCCACTTCGACCGGGCCGGGAGGCCCCGGATGATTGATATCTCGGATAAAGAGAGCACCCACCGGGAAGCTTATGCCGCAGGAGAGATTTTCATGGCCCCCGCCACCCTGGCCCGGATCAAGGCGGGGACGGTGGAGAAAGGCGATGTTCTCACCGTGGCCCAGGTGGCTGCGATCATGGCGGTAAAAGAGACCGGTCGGCTCATCCCCATGGCCCACCCCCTGAATATCTCCGCGGTGGAGGTTGATTTTAACCTGGACGAGCTGGAGAGTAAGATTGAGATCGGGGTGCGGGTGAAGCTGACCGGCCGGACCGGGGTGGAGATGGAGGCGCTCACCGGGGTCAGCGCCGCCGCCCTGACGATTTACGATATGTGCAAGGCGATCGATAAAAAGATGATCATTCAAAATATCAGGCTAATCGAGAAGAAGGGGGGACGTTCCGGCCACTACCGCCGGGAAGAGTAAGATGGGAGAAATTATTGCTGTCTGTATCAGCGCCAAAAGAGGCGAGCGCAAAAAAGATATCGGGGAAGGAATTTTACTTAAAGATAGCGGGCTGGAAAGGGATGGCCACTCAGGCTTCGCTCACCGCCAGGTAAGCCTGCTAGCGATCGAGAGTATCGAAAAGATGCGTGCGAAAGGGCTGGATGTCGGCCCCGGTGACTTTGCCGAAAATCTAACCACCCGCGGTATCGACCTGGTCCATCTCCCCATCGGCACCCGCCTGCAGGCCGGGCCAGAGGCGATCTTAAGGGTGACCCAGATCGGCAAGGAGTGCCACGATCGCTGCGCCATCTATGCCCAGGCCGGCGACTGCGTCATGCCGCGCGAAGGTATTTTTGCCGAGGTGCTAAAAGGCGGCAAGATCAGCTCGGGCGACAGATTGCAGGTGCGGCCCAACTACCGCTTCGCTACCATCACCGTCAGCGACAAAGGGGCCGCCGGGGAGCGCGAGGATAGAAGCGGCCCCCTGCTCAGCGAGCTGCTGCAGCCCTGGGGCGATCTCGCCCACAGTGTAATTATCCCCGATGAACGCGCCGCGCTCGTCGCCGAGCTGCGGCGAATGGTCGTAGATGGGACCGACGCCGTCTTTACCTCTGGTGGCACGGGGCTCTCGCCGCACGACATCACCCCCGAGGCCACCCTCGAGGTGGTCGAGAGGCTCGTGCCGGGGCTCGCTGAAGCGATGCGCCGGGAAAGCTTTTCCGCTACCCCTAGGGCCATGCTTTCACGCGCCGTGGCCGGGATCAGCGGGCAGACGCTGATTGTCAACCTCCCCGGCAGCCCCAGGGCGGTGCGGGAATGCTTCGCCGTGCTGGAGCCGGTGCTCGATCATGCCCTGGAGACGCTCACCGGACGCGGCGGCGAATGCGGCGCTGAATAATAAGGGCTACTTCTAGGTATGTAACCGGTCCTGGATTCCCCCTGTCATCCCGAGCGCCGCGAAGAATCTCATGGAAATAAAGTAATAGGAGGATTTCTAATGGTAATTAAGGTTTCCCGTGACAACCTGTTTTTTAAATTTACTCCCACTATGCAACCTGTCGTCCGGGTTGAACAGGGGGTGGAAGTATTACTGGAAACTCACGACTGTTTTAAAGGCCAGTTGAAAAGCGAAAAGGAGCTGATTGATAAGCTAAATTGGGACTATGTTAATCCGGCAACCGGACCGGTTTTCATTGAAGGCGTTAACCCTGGAGATGTTTTACAGATAGACCTGGTGAAAGTAGATGTTGGACCGCAATCGACAATGATCACGGTGCCGGGCGAAGGAGCGCTCGGCAACAAGATCAAGGAAATGGAAACAGTAATCTTGCCTCTAGACGGTGATGCTCTCGTCTATAAAAACAAAGTCAGGATACCAAAAAAACCGATGATCGGTGTCATCGGTGTAGCTCCGGCCGAAGGTGAAATCTCGAATGGCACTCCCGGCACACATGGCGGCAACATGGATTGTCTAATCATCGCTGAAGGAACAAAACTGTACCTTACTGCCAACGTGGAAGGTGCATTATTTGGATGTGGCGATCTCCATACCGCGATGGGAGATGGTGAAATTGTGGTCTGTGGTGCCGAGACCCCGGGAACTGTCCTGTTCAAGGCACAGGTGGTTGACCTGGAAAAGCTGCCTACTCCCTTTGTTGAAACAGATGAGCTGGTAGCTGCAATATGCTCGGCACCAACCATAGACGAAGCTGCTTCCGGTGCAATCCATAACATGGCAGACTTTCTGGTAGACTTTGTTAAAATCCCGATCAATGACACCGGTATGTTGATGAGCCTGGCCGGTCAACTGAAATGCTGCCAGGTGGTAAATCCGGAAAAAACTGTGCGTTTCGAATTCCCCAAGTATATACTGAAAGAGTATGGATATCAGATGCCTTAGCCGATGAACATTTTGCCAATCAGCCTCAGCGCCATCCCCCTTGGGGTAGCCCCGGTTGCTTTATGGAGAATTCGTAAAAGTATCTACAGAGATCGATCCTTTTCTCGGGACAATCTACCCAAGCAGGTGGACAGCCCCCTGCTTGGGTTCATACTAATGGGAGAAAGGCCTCTGTTCCCCCGTCCCGGTCATTCTTTTAGAGCGCTGAGAATAGAGCGGAGCCGTTCGCGATAGCCGGCGTTTTCAATCACCGTGCCGGTGACCACGATATCGGCGCCGGCCTGGCGGACCCGGCGGGCATCAATCGCCGTGCGGATCCCGCCGCCGACGATCAAGGGGATAGAGATCTCGCGCTTTACCGCACGGATCATCCCTGCCGGGACAGGCTGGGCCGCCCCGTTGCCTGCTTCGAGGTAAACGTAATCCATGCCCATAAATTCGGCGGTCAGGGCATAGCCGATCGCTTTCCAGAAGTTATCACGGGTAATCAGATCGGCTTCGCCAAGCTCACCGATTTTCATTCCCGGTTCCACGAGGATATAGCCCACTGGAATAGTTTCCACGCAAAGCCGTTTTAAAACCAGGGCGATGCGGGCATGGGTAGTACTAATAAACCGGGCATTGCGCGAATTTAGCATGCTTAAAAAAAGCAGGGCATCAAGATTCAAACTGATCGACTCGCTCCCCGAAGGTAAATAAATAACCGGAATGGTCACTTTCTCCTTAACTGCTTCGGCGGTCTCCATAAGAGCACGTTGACCGGTAGAAGAGGTGCTGCCGATCAACACCAGGTCGCTCCCTACCTCCTGCGCGGTGTGAGCCAGGCGACCCGCCGCTTCCGGAAGTTGGCGGGAGGGATCAATAAGAGTAATATGGACTGCCCCTTGTTTTAATTTATTTTTTAAATATTCTTTAACTTTCATCTATTTCAAACCTTGTTTCTCTGAAGTTTTCCGACGTTAAAATTATTATAAAACAGATTAACCCTTTTGACAACCGCTAAGTATTACCACCAATTGCGGGCGATGCAGCCACCCGAAGGAAGATCTTTACCGTGCTTCGTATAGCTTTTCTTCTTCAGAATAATGCACCAGCCCCCTGCTCTGAAGCACGGCCAGGTGTTGCCGCAGCATATTCCCTTCGAAAAAACGGTAGACCGGTGCCGGATCTGGATGGCGCCTGTAAATCGGCTTTAAATCAATCAACTGCTCCAGGGTCATCGCCTTCTGCCGGAGCAGCCGGTAAACTATTTCATGGCGCTGTTCGATGATTGCACCATACTTCTCCAGCTTCTGATCGATATGCTCTGTTACCGGCCGGCTATGGCTACTAATCAAAAACTGGGCATTTAAGGAACGAACCTTCTGCACCGACTCTTGAAAATGCTCCAGATTCGAAGTTAAATTGCCGTACCACGGTCCAAATGAAGAGAGATCGATATCGGCGGTAAATACAAGGGCGTACTCTTCCACTAAAAAGGCGCAATGCCCGGGAGTATGGCCAGGCGTATGGATAACCTGTAAGGTTAGGCCGCCCAGGTTAATTGTTTCCCCATCACCAAGCTCTCCGGTAAGCGACGTGGCGGTGAATCCCTTTTGCTTTAAGGTCGACCAGTACGGTTTACCGATTTCTCCCAAGCCGCTGAGCCGGTAAAAACCCTCCTCTGAAGTAACGCCAGGGGCATCAAGGGAATGAATGAAAAAGGAGGCCCCGGCAAACAGACTGTTGCCCGCAACATGATCACGGTGATAATGGCTTAAATAAACAGCGTCCACCCTTCCCGATAGTTGTTGAAGCGCCTCTCCGGCCCCGGTATCAATGAGCGCGCAGCGCTCTCCCTCCAGGTAGAGCGAATGCGCATAAGGAAAACGGCCCTTGTTTTCGCCGTAAATAATTGAAACACCCGGCCTTATTTCTTCCATGTATATTCGCAACCTTTGCGGTTTATGTTTTCACGAAGGGTTTGACGCAGCATGACCGGATCAGGGTTAAATATACTTTTCACCAGGCCTTTTCGTACGAAAAGGAAGGAGACCTCCTTCACCGGCCGGCCTGAAATATCAGCCATGGCTGCAGCATAGACCAAACCCTGCCAGCTGTAATCAACCCAGCGCCGCTCCAGTTCAGCCTGTTCGGCCAGATCGGTCTTATAGTCGACGATAACCATCCCCTCTTCCTCCTGGAAAAGCAGATCTAGAATACCCTCGACCAGGAGCCCTTCAAACTTGTAGACAAAGGGCAGCTCCCTGAGAAGCAGCTCTGCCTGGCGGGCCCTACGGATAAGCGGGTGCTCCAGGGTGCTCTGAGCCAGTTGAATCAGCTCATCTCGGTTGTCAATCCCCCAGCGGCCAGCCGCATGGGCGGCCAGCCCCGCCAGCTGCTCAGGCGAAGGACGGCGCAGATCGACCTGCTCCATGACCTGATGAAAAGCTGAACCAAACGAGGTTCCGTCGCCACGCGGAGCAGTCGCCGGATCGCTGAAAGTAAAAACCTGTTCCAACCCTGCCGCGCTCTCGCCCCCCCGCCTGGCCAGGTCGCCGGCGCTGATATACGGCCCCGGCAAGGCGGCGCCGCGGATCACCTTTTCCAGTTCATCGAACCAGCGGTGACGACGCGCAACCAGCTCATCGGGGTCGACAGGAACGTCTTTCTCCGGTGCTGTATCAGCGGTCGCCTCTTCAACTTCCCGGGACGAGCCGGCTGTGCTCGCCTGCAGGGAGAGAGTCCCCGACCAGAGGTTGTCTACTTCGGCCTCCGCCTTCTCCAGGTACGACCAGAATCCGGATGAGCCCCTTTTATAAAAGCGCGGTAGCACCAGGTAATCCCGGGCCCGCGTCGTGGCTACGTAAAAGAGCCGGATTTGCTCTGCTTCAAGGCGCACTTTCTCCTGCTCCTCCGCTTCCTCCAGCCCGGAGCTGACCAGCTCGCCAAGTTTAAGATAAAAAGAACCCTGAACCCGATCGGCCATAAACGGGGTGCCACTTCTACGCTGTCCGCCCATGTTTACTAAACAGACTACGGGAAATTCCAATCCCTTGGATTTGTGAATGGTGAGAAGCTGGACTGCATCACTGCTGGGATCGTGAATCAGCGACTCGGCCTCTTCGCGGCCCTGCTCCGCCATCCGGTTCAGCCAACCAACATAGCCCCCCAGGGTAAGGGGACGTTCCATCTCCAGGGCGCGAATCATCTGCAGCGCCTTGCGCAGGTTGCCGGCCACCTGGTCGCCATGCGGCCTCAGAGCGGCCCTCTGCCAGAACCAGGTTTTTTCCAGCAGCTCTTCCACCAGCGCGGCGATAGAGAGCTGCTGCCGTTTTTGGTGTGCCTCGCGGAGAAGATCAAAAGCCTCTTGCAACCGGGGAAATTCTGTCCCGGGATCGACAAAATAGCTCAGCTCCCCCCCGCTCGCCGTATAGTGAAAGAGCATCTCATCGGGAATACCAGCCCAGTAGCGCAGCACGGCCACCAGGGCTACCTGGTCGTAAGGATTGCTTACCGCTGCGAGCAAGTTTTTAAGAAAGGCGATCTCTTCACGAAAATAGAATTGCCGTCCCCCTTCCAACCGGTAGGGGATTCCGTTGCGGCGGAGCGCCTCTTCAAAATGGTGAATCCCCGTGGTGGTAGGAAAGAGTAGGGCGATATCCCCGTATCTCAATGCACGGGTCTCCCCGTCCGCTGTCGGGATGGTCCACTTACCGGCCGCAACCTCAATCAGCTCCGCCACTGCAGCGGCTTCAGCTGCGCGAATTTCATCGGCTTTAGCCTCATCGAGAGAGCCGGAAGGATTTAGAAGAACCACGGCCGGTTCGCGCCGGGGAGAGCGGTAAGCGCTGAGAGGCTGGTAATCGGGTTGAAAGTTGCCCTTAGGTTCGATCAAACAGCCAAAGGTGCGGTTAACCCACTCGATCAGGGCCGGCAGGGTTCGAAAGTTCTGCGTGATGGCGAGAACTTTGCCACTCTGAAGCATCTTCTGCCGGGCAGCCTGGTAGATTTCAATATCGGCCCGCCGGAAGCGATAGATCGACTGCTTCGGATCACCGACCAGAAAAAGCTTCCCTGCAGCAGGCTCGACCTCTTGCCATGAAGATGCACAGGGCTCTTTTTCAGCCAGTAGAAAGAGCAGATCTACCTGTAAAGGGTCGGTATCCTGAAATTCGTCTACCAGGAAAAAGCGAAAGCGCTGCTGGAAATAAGCGCGCACCTCTCTTGAATCACGGACGAGATTGCGGGCTTTGAGCAACAGGTCTTGAAAGTCCAGGGCCCCGGCTTCCTCCTTGGCCCGCTCCACCGCGTCCAGATAACCGCGGCACCAGCAGACCAGGTCCGCAGTTAACTGTCCCCTGATTGAAAGGCGTGCTGCTTCCTGGGCCTGCTTTAGCTCATCGCAGATCTCCTTTTGCCTGCGGCACTGTTCTTTCGAGTGCCAGTTTTTCTGGTTGCCGCGGACGGCAATCGTGGGAAAGCCCTGGAGCAAGAAGCGCTTCTTCTCCAGGCCATCGCTCAGATTAAAGAACGATTTGGCGGCAGCCATGATCTCCACAAGATGCTGGTAGCCCCGGTCTCCGGTTTGATGGCAGGAGGAGAGCAGAGCCTTCAGCTCGGGTAGCCGTGCGGAGAGAAGATCGGAAAAATGAGGCAGCAGGTCGGGCGGTTTGGGGGTACTTCCTTCGGCCACCAGGTCCCGCTGGTGATAAAGAATCCTGCCGAGTTCCTGGAGCCGCTGCGGAGAGACTCCCAGGGTTAAAGCCCGGGTAAGCGCCTCTGAACCTGTTGCCAGCTCCGAGATAAACCAGCTCTCCCAAACCTGCTCCAGGAGATCTTCCAGCTCGCCTTCATCAATTATTTTAAAATGCGGATCCACGGCCGCCTCCACCGGGCGTTCACGCAACAGGGAACCGGCAAATGAATGGATCGTGGTGATTGGGGCTGTTTCCAGCTCTTCGAGCGCCTGCCGTATCAGCGCGAGCTCTTCACCAGCCGCTTCAACAATCCGTTTTTCCAGCTCATCGCGCAGACGGGCCTTCAGCTCGGCAGCAGCTTTTTCGGTAAAAGTGATCGCCACAATCTCGTTCAGCTGAGCCGCTCCCTGGAGAATGATATTGAGCAGCCGCTGGATCAGAAGAGTAGTCTTCCCCGTGCCGGCTCCCGCCTCCACCCAGTAGTTGCAGCTCAAATCGGTCACGGCCAGGTGGCGCTCGCGGGCATCGACCAGCGGGCTGGCAGAGCCCTGTCGACGGCTCACCAGGTTACACCTGTCTTCATCTTCAAGCATAGTCCTCCTTCAGTTTTAAAAAGGGAGCCAAGAGCGGATCCGCCGCCTTTTGACGATAAGTTCTCTCGATCTCGGGGCCGCAAACAGGGCTATAGTCGCAGTAGCGACAGCCCGGATTAGGATAGGGGAAAAAGTGGCCGGCGGCAATCCCCTTGTAAATTATCTCCACCGCCTCCTGCAAGAGCATCTCTTTTTGCGGCCACGCCTCTCCCGAAAAAAGAACCGTTTTCACCCCTGTAGGAGAAAGGTAATAGTTATAGGCTTCGGCTGCGGCCGGTTCCGCCAGATTATAAAGATGGCTGGCTGCAAGCAGGTAAACCGGTAACTGAAGAGCTTCTCCCCCGGCGAGGCTCTCATTCTTGATTCTCTTCCGGCCGGTTTTGTAATCGATCACCCGGATCCGGTTGCCGTAGCGATCAATCCGATCAATACGCCCCTGAAAATAAAGTATCTCTCCCGAGGGCAGGCTTAACGGAACCGGGGCTCCGGCGGCTTTAGAAAAACCGAAAGCTACCTCAAAACCTGTCGGGATAAATCCTGTAGCGGTCTCAATTTCCCATTCCAAGAAGGCCTGCAAGGTCTCCTCGAGATTGCGCCTCTGCAATTGCCAGAGAAAAGGATAGGGCGGCCGCTCCTCCGGAGGCACCTTTTCAAACTGTTCAAAACAAGCCTGGCTCAACAAGGTACGGCATCCATCGGGATGAAGCTCTACCGGAAGCAACCCCTGCTCAGAGGCACTCCGGTAAAACTCTTCAAGAATACGGTGAAGCAACCGGCCGCGTGCCAGCGGGGCCATATCGAGAAGCTCCTCCGGCTCTTCAAGAGAGGTTAAACCAAGCAGACGTTTCAAAAAATAACTGTACGGACAGCGGGCGTAATCTTCAAGGGCGGTGACCGAAACAAAGCCCCCGGTCCCGGCCAGGCGGGCGGACAGCAGGTTCTGCGAAGCGCTTTGCGTAAAGATACCGTCGTAAGAGCTTAACCGCTGTTGGAGCCTGGCCAAATCTGCTTCCAGAAGTTCATTCAGTGCCGGGGAAAGACGACGATAATATTGGAGCGGCTGCAGCGATGGCGCGAAACTGTGACAGCAGTTTAAGTCGTATTCCGCCATGGTCACCGGATTGACCACAGTTTCTTTTTCTGGGACGGCACTGATGTACCGGTAACCGGGTAACAGCGAAAGCTGTTCATACCCGGGACGGGTCCCGCACAGGGCCTCGCCGCAACGCGAGAGAAAGAAGGAGGGTAACTGCTCCCGGCCGCCGGCCGCGGAGGCCCGCGGCCAGGTCAGGACTGCCTTCCGGACTGCTCCGCCGAGGGCCAGGGTAAACCAGAGGGCCTCCAGCTCAAGTTTATGCCGCCGCAACGGCAGCTCCCCCGAAAGCATGAGCCGTTCCGCTTCAGGTAACAGCGGATCGGCCTTCACCGGAGCAGGGATAATCTTCTCTGCCAGGCCGGGAATAAAAAGGGCCGAAAACCTTAAACCGGCGGCAGAGCCTAACGGCAGTAGGTTGACCCCCTCCTGCTGGAATTTCCCGTGAGGTAAGGCCGTGGTCTGCAGGGCTGATTGAAGCAGCTCCAGGGCCGGCTTGAGATCAAATTCGCCGCCACACTCGTCGAGGCGCTGCAGCCTCTTCAATAGTTGCAGCAGCGTCTCCCGCTCCTCCCCAGGGTGAAAAAAGTGCCCGATTAATTCTCCAGCCACCGCGGTTAAATCAGCCCAGGAGCGGCTGGCGTGAAAACGTTCCAGCAGATCAAAAAAGATCTGGAGAAAACTAAGCAGCAGCTCTACCTCGGCCAGTTGCCGGCGCGCCCGCCTCTCCCCCGCCGCAGATCCTTCGTCTTTATACTCCCGAATTTGCCTCTGCAGCCGCTGGCAATAGAGCTCCAGCGCCTCCCGCCACTGCCGCCGGCCTTTAATAACCCCTGCCTCTATGGTCACGTAATCCCAGAAAGCAGGGTTGACCGGTGTCCTGCAATCTAAGATCCGCTGGTAGTCAAATGGAGCATAGGTCAGCAGCTCGATCACCTTCAGGCGGGGATAGTCGCTGCCGATCAACTGCAATAACAGTAAAAAAGAACGGCCGCTCCTGGTTTGAGCCAGGGGGAGACCTCCAGACAGGTAACATGGTATCCCGGCGGCGGCAAACCTCTCCCGGAACAGCCCCGCATAGGTCATGTGGGGCAGCAGCACAGCCATTTCGCCAAAACGCATCCCGGTATGGGCCAGGTTAATAATTTCCCGGGTAATCTCCTCCACCTCCCGGACCTCATCCGGGGCACAGATAAATTCAAGCGATTGATCTCCAACCGGGGCAGCGGAGCTATCAGGAGAAGGTTGAAATAGATTCTTTTGCAGGCGCTCCAGGTTGCTACCCCGGGCCCGGGACGACATAAGGTGCTCCAAGGTGAACCCCTGCTGCTGAAACCAGGGCCACGCCTGTTTAACCGGGGCAAATGCGAAAGCGGACTTCTGCCAGTATACCGCCATGCCGTTATGCGCAGCAAGTGAAGCCAGCAATTTTTTCTCGAGAGCGGATAGCTGATAAATACCGTAGAGAGCCACTTTAAAGGAGCCCGGCGGCGTCGCCCGGGCAGCAGCTGTTAACGTCGCTCCCCGGTTGGTAAAAGGGCGGCGCAACTTTCGGTAGTGCTCATAAAGGCGCTGCAGTTCGGCGATGCGACGCGGATCGCCGTTTCGCGGCAGAGGAACCTGCTCCAGGCCCGCTTCTTCAAGTTCCTGAAAGGTCTGCTGCAGCACCTCGCAAAAACCGGGCCGCCCGGCTACCGGGTCAAAATAGCCCCCTGCAGCTTCACGGGCGGTAAGTGCAGCCAGCCATTCTTCGCCGAACGGAGGCATCGCCTTGCGGAGAGCATAATCCGGGCTCTCTGCAGCCAACTCGGCTGCCAGGTCGGCCAGGGTAAGGAAACGCACCCGGCAGTGGCTGCCGCCGCAACGGGCTAGAGAACGGCGTAGATAAACCCCGCTAAGATTGCTGGGCACCACCACGACGACAGGATAAAAGATGTCGTCACACTTGGCCGCAACAATATCGTCGTAGAGCTTCTTTTCCAGTTCCTGCGGGTATCCCAGATAAACTTTGCGCATAATCACAACTTCTACCAAAAGCAGCTTTAATCCTGCATTTTAAAAGCGAGGCACACCTCCACCCTCCCCTCTCTCTACCCGATCAGCCTATCCGCCCGCTGTTACCCGCGCTTACAGAGATAAAATTTAAAGGGGCGGTGCACTGCACCGCCCCTCCTAGAGCTAGTTGTTTTTATCCTGTTTAACGCTTGGAGAACTGTGGTGCCCGGCGGGCTTTTTTCAAGCCGTATTTTTTTCGCTCTTTCATCCGGGAATCACGGGTTAGGTAACCGTGTCTTTTAAGAACAGCACGGTAACTTGGCTCGACCTGCACCAGCGCCCGGGCAATACCATGCCGAACGGCCCCGGCCTGCCCGGAAAAACCGCCACCGTGGACTCTGGCAATGACATCAAAACGATCCAGAGTTTCAGTAGCCTCCAGCGGCTGGCGGACCATCAACTTCAGCGTATCCATGCCGAAATACTTATCCAGATCTTTTCCGTTAATGGTAATCTGTCCACTTCCGGGTATTAATCGCACCCGGGCCACTGATTCTTTACGCCGTCCGGTGGCAATGGATTGAATTTCACTCAAGAGCAGGGCCTCCTTCCTTGTTCACTTCCGGCCCTTCCCAAAGTAAAGGTTTTTGTGCCTCGTGGGGATGCTGATCGTCTCGATAGACGCGCAGTTTCTTCAGCATCACTCTTCCCAGGCGATTATGGGGCAACATCCCCTTGACCGCGAGATAAACTGCTCTCTCTGGATTTTTAGCCATCAACGTGGCATAGTCGGTCATCTTTAAACCGCCGGGATAGCCGGAATAGCGGTAATGGATTTTCTGTTCCGGTTTTTTTCCGGTTAAAACAACCCTGGCCGCGTTCAATACAATAACATGATCTCCGGTATCAATATGAGGGGTATAAATTGCTTTATGTTTTCCCTTCAACAGCCGGGCCGCTTCTGTGGCCACCCTTCCCAGCGGACGGCCAGCGGCATCAATGATATACCAGCGACGTTCGATCTCGTGGGGTTTGGCCATATAGGTAGTCTGCATTGCTTTTCCCCCTTAAACTCCATTCAGCACAAAGTAAATTCTAATATACCCTCCTGTTGCTGTCAAGCAAAAGATGAAAATTAATCTGCCGACCGGGGGCTTCTCCTTCAATAAATCACTTTTTCAAGGCAGAGCCCCTGCGGCGGAGCGGTCGGCCCGGCTGCTTGCGGATAATCTCCAGCCAACGCGGCGGCGATGGCCGCAGGTTCAAGTCTCTCCCGGCCTACCCGCAGCAGACTGCCCACAAGCAGCCGGACCATACGGTAAAGAAAGCCGTCGCCTTCAAAAATAAATTGAAGCAGCTTCTCATCCGGAAATTCCTTTATGTCAACCCGGTAAAGGGTGCGCACTGTGCTCCGGGAAGGGCTTCCGGCAGCCTGAAAAGCCTGAAAATCGTGGGTCCCCTCAAGTAGTTGAGCGGCCTTTTTGACGGCCTGCCCGTTAAAGGCACCCGGAAGGTGATAGGCAAATCGCCGCCGCATAACCTGTGGGTACGGAGCCCGGTCCAGGGAATAACTGTACACCTTTCGTTTGGCGCTGCGACAAGCATGAAAATCAGGAGCCACCGGCCTGGCTTTTAACACCACGATACCGGAAGGCAGCAGGACATTAAGCGCTGCCGGCAACCGCACGGCCGAAATTTCAAAGGGAGCGTCATAATGAACCACCTGGCCGCGCGCATGGACCCCAGCATCAGTGCGTCCGGCACCGGTAATTCGCAGCGGCTTTTTATAAATTACGGCCAACGCCTTCTCCAATTCACCTTGAATCGTCGACGCGTTTTTCTGAATCTGAAAACCGCCGTAGCCGGTTCCGTCATAGCTAACTTCAAGAGAAGTACGGTGCATCCTTTTCACTCACCCGTGTCAATATAAGCCTAAATGCCGGAAACAAGAACCGCTGCCAGAGCAGCAAGAGCAAACAAAAGAGCCGCCCAATCAGTCGTCGTGATTTTTTCTTCGTGCATCCGCGTACGCACGGCGCCAAGACGGTAACCCCGTGCCTCCATGGCCAGGGCCAGTTCATCGGCCCGTCGAAAAGCACCGATAAACAGGGGAACCATTAGCGGGGCAAATTTTCGCGCCCGGCTAAAGAAGCCCCCTTCAAAATCAGCCCCCCGCGCCATCTGCGCCCGTAAAAGACGCTGGCTTTCTTCTGCTATGGTCGGAATAAAGCGTAGGGCCATGGTCATGACCATGGCGACCTCCTCTGCCGGAAAACCGATCCGGCCAAGGGGCATCATAAAGTATTCAATTCCGTGGGCCAGGGCCAGTGGTGTTGTTGTCAACGTGAGAAGCATGGTCATTAAAACCAATCCCACCAGGCGCATGATCATGAATAAGCCCGCGGTCACCCCGGCCTGCTCTACCGTCAGCGGGCCCAGACGCAGTAAAACCACGCCCCCCTTAGTAAAAAAGAAATAGATAATTATGGTAAATAAAATGATATAGGTTAGCGGCCGGAGCCCTCCGGCAAGGTAACGCAGCGGAATCCGCACAGCCAGCATCATTAACAGGAGAAAAAGCAGGAGCAGGCCCAACCCGGCAAAAGTTTTCAACAGGAATAGAACTGCCAGAAAAAGCAGCAAAATAAGTAATTTAAAACGAGGGTTGAGCATGTGTAGAAAAGAGCTGCCGGGAAGATAGCGGCCCAGGGTAATGCTGCGGCTCAAGGGTAGGCCACCTTCTTTCGCCAGGCGTTAATCTCCCGCCGGGCCTCTTCAAGTGAATAGAGCGTTGTGGAGAAGGGAAGGCCGGCGGCAACCAGGTCATTCATTAGCTCCGTCACCGGCGGCAGCGCCAGGCCGCAGCGGCGAAGCTCTTCCACGCGCAGGAAGATCTCTTCAGGCGGACCTTCCATGAGCAACCGTCCCCGGTCCAAAACTAAAAAATAATCAGCCAGGGGGACCACCCGCTCCAGCCGGTGGGTCACCACGACCACAGTAAGTCCGGAAACGCGGTTAAGTCGTTGCAACAAGGCAAACAGCTTCTGTTGACCGGCCTGGTCCAGGCCGGATGTAGGTTCATCGAAGATCATCACCTGGGGCTGCATGGCCAGGACTGATGCTATGGCCGCAAGGCGCTGCTGGCCGGCGCTGAGCTGGAATGGCGACCTTTCTTTCAAAACAGGATCATCTAAACCAACCTGCTGTAACGCCTGCTCCACCCGCTCTTCAACAAGTGCAGGCTCCAGGCCGAAATTGCGCGGGGCAAAAGCAACCTCATCAAAAAGTGTTTCGCTAAAAAACTGTGCTTCAGGCTCTTGAAAGACCAGGCCAACCCGGCGGCGCAGCTGCTGCAGCTCCCGGCGGCCGTAACCCAGGGGTTGTCCGTCCAGCAAGACCCGCCCCGCAGTCGGTCGAAGCAGCCCGTTGAAATGCTGCAATAGGGTCGATTTGCCTGAGCCGGAAGGCCCGAGCAGCACGGTAAAGCTGCCCCGGGCAATGCTTAAATCTACCCCGCGAAGCGCCTCCACTGCAAAGGGAGTCCCGGGCATGTAGGTATGGCTTAATTTTTCTGTGCATATAAACATAGATGCTTAACCAGCTCCCGGTTATGTAATATCCCTGCCGGCAGCGGAAAACCGTCTTCGCGAAGCAGGTAGGCTAGCTCTCCTGCAGCAGTGGTCCTTAACCCGAGACGGTGCAGCAGCGGCAGGTCGGTTAAGATTTCAGAAGGCGGACCCTCTTTTAGCAAGGATCCGTTCTCCAAAAGAAGCACCCGCCCGGCGAGGACAACCTCTTCTGGAAAATGGGTTACATGGATCACGGTAATCCCCCGCTCCCGGTTTAACCGCTGCACTGCTTCGATTAGCACCGCCTGTCCGGCCGGGTCGAGCATAGCGGTAGGTTCATCCAGAAGCAGGCAACGAGGACTAAGGGCCAGGAGGCCGGCAAGGGCTACTTTCTGTTTTTCACCGCCTGAGAGCAGGTGCGGCGGAAACCCGGCCAGGTGGGAGATACCAAGTAGTTCCAGCGCCGCGGCCACCCGGCGGCGGATCTCCGGTGGCGGGACGGCACGGTTCTCAAGGCCAAAAGCAACATCTTCCTCTACCGTGGCCCCGACAATCTGGTTGTCGGGATTCTGGAAAATCATTCCGCAGAGAGAGCGGATCTGTGGGAGATTGTTCTCATCCGTAGTGGAGATACCATCCACATAGACTTCACCCGAAGTAGGACGGAGAAGGGCGTTAAGCTGTTTTAGTAAGGTAGTCTTGCCAGAGCCGTTCGCTCCGATTAAAGCAATATATTCGCCCTCCTCTATTTGTAGATTGATCTCCTTTAAAGCAGGGGCAGAGCTTTCGGCCTGTCCCGGATAAAAAAAAGTAAGTTTTTTTGTTTCCAGCAAAACTTTAGGCATCTAAAAGAATCACCCCGGGTTGGTCTCTGTTACCGCGGGCGAAGAGAGTTCGCTCCAACGGCCTGTCTTCCCTCTCCACTGGTGGGCCGGGAACAGGGTGAGGGAGATTTTCACAGGGTAAACAGCTGGTTCCGCTCCTCTCGATTTTTCATGCCGTTAAAATGCAAAATTGAGAGGGCTAAAGTGAGGCCAAGCTCCCGGCGCCGCGGCTCACCTCTCCTCTCAATTCACCACCATGCCCTAAACGGGTGGGGCACAAATTGCCCCGGATTTACTGTTAATCGATCAATTCAATGATGACCATGGGGGCGCTGTCACCACGGCGCGGCCCTAAGGGGATAATGCGGGTATAACCGCCGTTTCTCACCTCACACTTGGGGCCAATTTTTTCAAATAGATCTTTGACTACAGTTTCATCGTATAAATAGGCCAGAGCCTGGCGACGGGCATGCAGACCGCCTTGTTTGGACAGGGTAATCATCTTCTCGGCAATCGGTTGAATCGCTCTTGCCTTCGCCGCGGTAGTTTTTATCCGCCCGTTCTTTAGCAAAGCCGTTACCTGGCTGCGAAGCAGCGCCCTTCTGGGGCCGCTTTTCCGGTTGAGCTTCTGATAGGCCATCCTTTGTTCCTCCTTGCCGCGCTTACTCCCCGCTTTTGCTTAAGCTGAAGCCCAGTTCGCTTAGCTTTTGCTCTACTTCTTCGAATGATTTTTTACCGAGGTTGCGCACTTTCATCATCTCTTCTTCAGTTTTACGAACCAGCTCACCAACCGTGTTGATCCCGGCTCGCTTGAGACAGTTATACGAACGCACCGAGAGATCGAGATCTTCAATCGTCATCTCGAGCTTCCTTTCGCGGTCCTCCTCTTCCTGTTCCTCCACCGGATCAACCTCGTCGTCCTCTTCGGTGAGGTCAATAAAGATAGCGATCCGTTTACTTAATATCCGCGCGGCCTGGCTAACCGCCTCATCGGGTTTGATGCTTCCGTTGGTCCATACCTCCAGGGTCAGCTTGTCAAAATCAGTAACCTGCCCCACCCGGGTATTTTCAACCTGGTAATTAACTTTACGGATCGGTGAAAAAATAGAGTCGATGGGGATCACTCCGATTGGCTGTTGCGCAGTCTTATTTCGTTCTGCAGGAAGATAACCGCGGCCTTTCATGGCCGTCATCTCCATATAAAGCCGGGCATTCTCTTCGAGAGTACAGATCGCCAACTGGGGGTTTAAGATCTCCACCCCTGCCGGCGCCTGGATATCTTTGGCCCTGACCACGCCGGGCTTATCCATATCAATAACTAAAACCTGGGGTTCCGTGTCTTGAATTCTCATCGAAAGAGACTTTAGATTGAGGATGATCTCGATGGTGTCCTCCAACACCCCGGGTAAAGTGGAGAACTCATGCAGCACCCCGTCAAACTTCACACTGGTCACTGCCGCACCGGGTAATGATGATAAGAGAACCCGGCGCAAGGCATTACCCAGGGTAATCCCGTAACCTCTTTCTAACGGTTCCACAATAAATTTACCGTAAGCAAACCGGTCATCTTTTTCGATATACTCAATTTTCGGCTTTTCAATCTCAAACGTCATGCTCCGTTAACCCTCCTCAGTGATAGTATTGAGGGCGAACTGTTTAACGAGAATAAAGCTCTACAATCAGATGTTCCTCTACGGGAACATCGATCTCCTCCCGCTGGGGCATCCGGATAACCCGGCCTTGCAGAGATTCGAGATCGGCTTCCAGCCAGTCAACGATACTATGTCCTTCAGCGGCTTCCCGAATCTCTTTGAAAACGGGCAAATTACGGCTTTTCTCGCGAACGGCAATGCTCTCGCCAGGGCGGGTCAGATATGAGGGAATATCTACCTTCCGGCCATTTACCTGGAAATGGCCGTGGTTGACCAGGTGACGCGCCTCCGCCCGGGAACGCGCAAATCCCATCCGGTAGACTACATTATCAATCCGACATTCCAGCAGCTGCAAGAGGATCTCTCCAGTGACACCCTTACGCCGGTCAGCCTCTCTAAAATAGCGGCGAAACTGGCGTTCCTGGATCCCATAGATCCGCTTTGCTTTCTGTTTTTCCCGTAACTGCTGACCATACTCCGAAAATTTTTGGCGGGATTGCCCGTGCTCACCCGGAGGATAGCCTTTTCGAACTACGCTGCACTTATCAGTGTAACAGCGTTCACCTTTCAAGTATAGCTTATTTCTTTCGCGGCGGCATAAACGGCAGGCCGCATCCCTATAACGTGCCATGGAATTTAGCTGCACCTCCTCTGTTAACTCAAAAATAAAGATACCAAACCTGTTCCCCTTAAACCCGCCGCCTCTTCGGCGGCCGGCAACCATTATGCGGTATCGGGGTTACATCTTTGATCGTATTTACCTCCAGCCCGGCAGCCTGCAGCGAGCGAATGGCTGCTTCCCTTCCGGCACCGGGCCCCTTGACAAAAACCTCTACCTGCCTCATCCCATGCTCGATCGCTGCTTTCGCCGCAGCTTCAGCGGCGAGCTGTGCGGCAAAGGGAGTCGACTTGCGCGATCCTTTAAAGCCAACGTTACCCGAGCTGGACCAGGCAATGCTGTTTCCATTGACGTCAGTGATGGAGACAATGGTATTGTTAAAAGTTGATTTAATATGCGCAATCCCGTGCTCCACTTTTTTACGCTCACGACGCCTGGTTCGGGTTGTTCTCTTCTTGGTCAAGTTTTTCCTCCTCCCTTCCTCAGGTCTCCGCGATGCTATTTACCCCGCCGCACACCGACGGTCTTCCGCGGACCTTTCCGGGTACGGGCATTGTTCTTAGTCGCCTGGCCTCTCACCGGCAGACCTCGCCGGTGCCGGATTCCCCGGTAGCAGCCAATCTCGACCAGCCGCTTAATATTCATGGCCACTTCACGGCGGAGATCGCCCTCTACTTTATAATTTTTATCGATGCAGTCCCGCAAGCGATTGACTTCATCTTCAGTCAGGTCACGTACCCGGGTATCGGGGTTAACTCCGGTAGCTGAAAGAATCATCTCCGACCGGCTGCGGCCGATCCCATAGATATAACTCAGGGCCACGGCCACCCGCTTATCCCGCGGTAAGTCGACACCTGCTATTCTCGCCATCTGACGACACCTCCTTCAAGGCAAAAAAAGCTAAACAAAGCTAGATTTCCCCTCATTTAGTGCTTCTATACTTTCTTATCCCTGTCTTTGCTTATGCTTGGGATTCTGGCAGATCACCACTACCTTGCCCTTACGCCGGATCACTTTGCATTTCTCACACATCGGCTTTACCGAGGGCCTTACCTTCATTTTAATTAGCCTCCTTACTTGTAGCGATAGGTAATCCGCCCGCGGGTCAGATCATAGGGTGATAATTCTACCAGGACCCGATCTCCGGGGAGAATCCGGATGAAATTCATGCGGATCTTACCTGAAACATGAGCCAGCACCTTAAGGCCATTTTTCAGCTCCACCCGAAACATAGCATTAGGAAGAGGTTCAATGACAGTCCCCTCTACCTCAATAACATCTTTTTTCTTGGTCACCGGCTGCTCAAGCCTCCTCTTCCTGCGGCGCCAGCTCACAAAGATACTTTATCACCTGGCTATCCGTTAGTTTTTGGCTATTGACCAGCTCTTCAATCTCTACCCGGCGTGAATAGGGCTGCAGATGGGCTACATTTTTCTTCTTCGGCCGGGAGAGTGGGCGTCTTCGCCCGTCGGAAAGAAGCACCTCCCGCGGGCTGATCACCCTTATTACCAGATAATGGCTCCCCTTGTCCCGGCCTGCCCTGGAACGAACCAGCTGTCCGGGCCTTAGCTCCTCCATCACTTCGCCTCCCCTTTCTCCGGTCAAAGGATGGTCAAAATTACAGGACCGTCTTTAGCAAGGGCGACACTGTGCTCAAAGTGGGCCGAAAGGCTCCGGTCTTTCGTCAGCACGGTCCACCCGTCATCACGGACCTCTACCTCGGCACTGCCCGCGTTAACCATCGGTTCAATGGCCAGCACCATTCCCGGTTGAAGCTTCGGACCACGCCCCGGAGGCCCAAAATTAGGCACCGAGGGCTCCTCATGCATCGAAGTGCCAATCCCGTGTCCGGTATAGCTGTAGACTATGGAAAACCCATTCGCCTCAACATACTTCTGGATCGCATGAGAGATGTCGGAGAGATACCCTCCGGAACGCATGGCCGAAATGCCTTCCTCTAGGGATTGCCGGGTTACATCAATCAACCGGCCGGCCAGAGGGCTGATTTTGCCTACTCCGAAAGTAACAGCGGTATCACTGTAGTAACCTTTTAACAATACCCCTAGATCAATGCTGATTATATCCCCCTCTTTAAGTCGGTGCAACCCCGGGATGCCGTGTACCACCTCGCTGTTGATCGAAGTACAGATCGAAGCGGGAAATCCTTGATAGCCGAGAAACGCAGGCTCACCACCGGCCCTACGGATTAACTTCTCGGCCAGCTTATCCAGCTCCGCCGTGGTTATCCCGGGTTGAATGGCGCTCTCCAGTTCTTGCAATACTGACGCGGCCACTTTTCCGGCATCACGCATCAGGGCAATCTCTCGCGCTGATTTTATCTTGATCATCTTAGTCAATTCACCTATTTCATAAACCCGCGGTAACTGCGCATCAGCATATGACTTTCAATCTGCTTCACCGTCTCGAGAACAACGCCGACAACGATAATCAAACCGGTCCCGGTAAAAGTAAGCTGCACCCCGGTAGCCCCCTGCAAGATAATTGGAAAAACAGCGATAAAGGCCAGGGCAAAGGCCCCTACTGTCGTTAATCGCGAGATCACTTTACCCAGATATTCGGCCGTGGGACGCCCGGGCCGCAAACCGGGAATAAAACCGCCGTATTTACGGATATTTCCAGCCATCTGGAAGGGGTCAAACTGGACGGCAGTGTAAAAATAGCTGAACAAAATGATCAGCAAAACATAAAGCACTGTAAATAGAGGCTTGCCCCAGCGTAAACTGTCGGCGACGGCTTCAGCCCAGGGGTGATTGATAAACTGGGCGATGCTCTGGGGAAAAGCCAGCAGCACCGAGGCAAATATCACCGGTATGACCCCGGCCATATTCACCTTCAGCGGAATATGGGTAGCCTGCCCACCGTACATCTTTCGCCCGACAATGCGCTTACTGTACTGGACGCTGATACGGCGCTGCCCCTGGTCCATACCCACGATACCGATGATCAGGAATAGCAGGATGGCCACGGTCAGGAGCACCAGGTAAAACGATACCTGCCCAAAACGAACCTGCTCGACAATTCTAATTACCTGGCCGGGAAAACCAGCGACAATTCCGGCAAAGATCAGCAGAGAGATGCCGTTGCCGATCCCTTTTTCGGTAATCAACTCGCCCAGCCACATCAGAAAAACAGTGCCGGCAGTCAGGGTAAGCACAATAATAAAATAGGAGAGAAAGCTTTTGTCAGATACCGCCCCGGAGATAATAAAAGAGTAGCCGATTCCCTGGGTCACGGCAATCAGCACAGTGCCATAACGGGTCAGCTGGGAGATCTTCTTCCGACCGTCAGAATCCTGGCTCCACTCTTTCAGCTTCGGGATTACAATCGTCAGCAGCTGCATGATAATCGAAGCGTTGATATAGGGCATGATTCCCAGCGCAAATATGGTAAATCTGCTCAGGCTTTCGCCACCGATAACGTTTAAAAAGCCAAATATGGTATCTTCTTGAAAATATTTTGCCAACCGGGCCGCCTCAACCCCCGGAACTGGAATTGCTGAACCAGCACGAAAAACTACGAACATGGCCAAGGTAAAAAGAATTCTCTCTCTAAGCTCCTTAATCCGCCACGCCGTGCTAATGGTTTCAAACAAATCAGATCACCTCAGCTTTTCCGCCTGCCGCCTCGATCTTGGTTAATGCCTGTTTGCTAAACTGGTGGGCTTGCACCACCAGTCTGCGCTTTAGTTCTCCGTCGCCGAGGATTTTCAGGGGATCCTGAAGCGACTTTAGCAGACCGGCCTCTTTAAGCAACTGCGGTGTCACTATCGTATCATCGTCGAAACGGTTCAACGCCGCCAGGTTAATGACCGACCATCTTTGCTTAAAGATGTTCGTAAAACCTCGCTTGGGGAGCCGTTGAAACAGCGGTGTCTGTCCGCCTTCAAAACCGCGGCGTCTCTTCGCCCCTGAACGTGATTTCTGCCCTTTCTGCCCCCGTCCGGCGGTTTTACCCAACCCCGAAGCAGAGCCTCTTCCCTTTCTTTTGGCCGTGCGTTTTGCCCCCGGCGGAGGATTTAATTCATGCAGACGCATCCGGGGCACCTCCTTCTGCACCTTCTTCAACTTTAACCATAAAATCAACCGCTCTAATCATTCCCCGCAACGCCGGTGTATCCTTCTGCTCGACCGTTTGGCCGACTTTGGTTAATCCCAGCGCACGTAAAGTGCGGCGCTGCTTCGGTTGGCAGGCCACCAGGCTGCGTAAAAGTGTGATTTGCAATTTTTTCGTCATTGCCGCTCCCTTTCCTTAGCCGAGCAGTTTGGCCTCATCAATACCCCGCAGGGCGCTGACCTCATCTGCCATTTTCAATGATTTTAATCCTTGCACGGTTGCATTAACCATGTTCAAGGCGTTGGATGAACCGAGCGACTTGGTGAGAATATCTCTGACCCCAGCCAGTTCCAATACCGCCCTGACCGGACCACCGGCAATGACACCGGTCCCCTCGGAAGCCGGCTTCATCAGCACTTTTCCTGCGCCAAAACGGCCTTCCACAGAATGAGGGATGGTCGTTCCGACCATGGGTACCCGGAACAGGTTCTTCTTCGCATTTTCAATTCCTTTGCGGATAGCCTCCGGCACCTCGCCGGCTTTGCCCAGTCCGGTCCCGACGAGCCCGTTCTGGTCGCCGACTACAACCAGGGCACTAAAACTGAAGCGGCGCCCTCCTTTAACCACCTTGGCCACCCGGTTAATCTTTACTACCTTTTCCGATAATTCCTGGGCTGGTTCGACTTTGGACACTCCTGACATCCCCCCTTTCATTAGAATTTAAGCCCTTCTTCACGTGCAGCCTCGGCCAGAGCTTTGACGCGACCGTGATACCGGTATCCGCTCCGGTCGAAGACAACCTCTTTAATCCCGCTGTTCAAAGCACGCCGGGCCAGCAGAGCCCCCACCTTCCCCGCCGCGGCAGCATCACTGCCCCGGGGTAAACCCTCTTGCAGCTCGGAATCGAGGCTGGAAGCAGCCACCAGGGTCCGACCGGATTGATCATCGATAATCTGCGCATAGATATGCTTGTTGCTGCGAAAAACGTTTAAACGGGGGCGTTCCGCGGTCCCGTTAAGCTTAACGCGAACGCGCTGGTGGCGCTGTTTCCGTTGTTCGTTGCGCGGTTTAATTTTAATCATAACTTTACACCTCCCGGCTGCTACTAAGTGCCAGCCTTGCCTACTTTACGACGGACCTGCTCGCCAACATACCGGATCCCCTTACCCTTGTATGGTTCAGGAGGGTGGACCTTCCGAACAACAGCCGCAAAATTGCCCACCTGCTGCTTGTCAATTCCCTTGACAATAATTTTGTTAGGGCTGGGCACCTCAATCTCCATATTCTCTTCAGGCTCGAAGATAACCGGATGCGAGAGACCGACATTTAAAACCAGCTTTTTGCCCTGCAAATTGGCCCGGTATCCTACACCGACCAGCTCCAGCGACCGGGTAAAACCTTCGGTCACCCCGGTAATCATATTCTGGATCAGCGTTCTGGTCAAGCCGTGCAGCGCCCGGTGCTCCTCGCTGTCCGACGGTCGCTTCACCAAAAGCTGTCCCTCTTGCTGCTCCACTAAAATGGGCCGGGGGATCTCTTTTGAAAGTTGACCCCTGGGTCCCTTAACGGTAATCCAATTGTTGACGACCTCGACCTGCACCTTATCAGGTACAGCGATCGGTTTTTTACCTATTCGAGACATGGTAAACCTCCTCGCTGCGTTACCAGATGTAACAGATTACTTCTCCGCCACAGCCTATTTTGCGGGCTTCCCGATCGCTCATCACACCACGAGAGGTCGAGATAATAGCCACACCGAGCCCGCCCAACACCTTGGGCAATTCATCCTTGTTCGCATAAACCCGCAGGCCCGGTTTACTAATTCTCTTCAGCCCCGTGATGGCCCGCCGCGAATCAGGACCGTATTTCAGATAAATACGGACAATGCCCTGTTTTTTGTTCTCAATAAACTCAAAGTCCTTAATAAACCCCTCTTCCTTCATGATCTGCGCCATGGAGCGCTTCAGCTTGGAGGCGGGGATATCTACTGACGTATGCCGGACCATATTTGCATTCCGCACCCGGGTCAACATATCGGCAATCGGATCGGTCATCATCGCAAATAACCTCCTCTCTTCCTTTCATCATCTACCAACTGGCCTTTTTGACGCCCGGAATTTTCCCCTGGTTGGCAAGTTGACGAAAGCAAAGGCGGCACATGCCAAACTTGCGCATATACGCCCGCGAACGACCACAGAGACGGCACCGGTTATAACGGCGTACTTTAAACTTTGGCTCACGTTTGGCCTTGGCAATTAAAGATTTTTTGGCCATCCTTACCCTCCTTCACAGACAAGCTTCTCAGTTAGGCCGCCCGAAAAGGCAGTCCCATCAACGTCAAAAGCTCCTTTGCTTCTTCATCAGTTTTGGCGGTAGTAACAATCACAATATCCATGCCAAAGATCTTCTCCACTTTGCTGTATTCAATCTCGGGAAAGATAAGCTGTTCCCGTAGACCGATGGTGAAGTTACCCCGTCCATCAAAAGAGCGCGGTGAAATTCCCCTGAAATCCCTAACCCGCGGCAGGGCTACATTAAAAAGCTTATCGACAAAGTCGTACATCCGTACACCCCGCAGGGTTACCTTGCAGCCGATAGCCATCCCTTCACGCAATTTAAAACTGGCTACCGATTTACGGGCCCTGGTAATTACCGGACGTTGCCCGGTGATCTGCATCAGATCATTGACCGCGGCATCAAGGAGCTTGGGGTTCTCTTTCCCCTCGCCGACGCCCATGTTAACCACTACCTTGACCAGCCGGGGAACCTCGTTAATATTTTTATACTTGAACCGCTCCTGAAGGGCGGGCCTGATCTCTGTAAAATATTTTTCTTTTAAGCGCGGCATCTTCTATCTACCCCCTATCCACAACTTCCCCGCATTTTTTACAGCTGCGCACCCGCCGGCCGTCAGCGGATAGCTTTTTCGCAATACGGGTCGGCTTATGGCAGGCCGGACAGAGAAGCATCACCTTGGAGACAGGTAGCGGCGCCTCCATCTCCCTGAGCCCACCCTGAGGTATTTTTTGGGTGGGCTTGGCATGCTTCGTAATCATATTGACCCCTTCTACCTTAACCCGCCCCAGGCGCGGCAAGGCCTGGATTACTTTTCCTTTTTTACCTTTATCTTTCCCGGAAAGAACGACGACGCGGTCGCCCCGGCGAATCTCCATTTTCTTCTGTGTCATAGCGCCACCTCCTTACACCCGCTAGATTACTTCAGGCGCAAGTGAAATTATTTTCATAAATTCCTTCTCGCGCAGCTCCCGGGCGACAGGGCCGAAGATTCTTGTCCCCCGCGGATTATTTTGTTCATTAATGATTACGGCCGCATTTTCATCAAAACAGATATGCGAACCGTCCTTACGGTTAAGGCGGCTTCTGGTGCGAACAATCACCGCCCGCACAATTTCACCTTTTTTAACCACCCCACCGGGAGCAGCCTCCTTTACCGAAGCGACAATGACATCTCCGACATGGCCCGCCCTGCGCTTGGAGCCGCCGATGACCCGGATACAAAGAATTTTTTTGGCACCTGAATTATCGGCCACATTTAAGATGGTTTCGCTTTGAATCATTCTTGCCACTCCTTCCTCCCCTGTGCCTCAAACACAGATGAGAATCTATAGCTGCGATCGCTTGACAATCCCGACCAGGCGCCACCTTTTTTTCTTGCTCAACGGCCTGGTTTCTATAATTTTTACCAGGTCGCCCACCCGGCTTTCGTTATGCTCGTCGTGAAAGAGATATTTTTTTGTTCGCCGGATAGTTTTCCCATAGAGGGGGTGGCGGGTTGTTCGAACCACAGCCGCAACCCTGGTTTTATCCATCTTGTCACTGACCACTCTGCCGGTAAATGTTTTACCCTTACTTTTTCCCAAATCGATGCGCCTCCCTTCACTCCATGGGTTTAGCTCCAGGCCCGTTCTTTCTGAACAGTTTTTACCCGGGCAATACTCCGGCGCACCTCTTTAATGCGCCTGACATTCTCAAGCTGACCGGTCGCTGCCTGGAACCTGAGATTAAATAGCTCCTCTTTTAGCTCTTTTAATTTTTCCTCCAACTCTCCGTCATTCAACTCGCGAAACTCTTGCACTTTCATTCCGCTACACCACCTGCATCGGCCCTTTTGACGAACCTAGTTTTTATAGGCAGCTTATTTGCCGCCAACCGAACGGCCTCTTTAGCAACATCCTCTTGCACGCCGGCCAGCTCGAACATGATCCTTCCCGGCTTAACCACGGCAACCCAGAATTCGGGCGAACCCTTACCTTTGCCCATCCGGGTCTCTGCGGGTTTTTTAGTCACCGGTTTATCGGGAAAAATGCGAATCCAAACCTTCCCGCCACGCTTGATATAGCGGGTCATGGCAATACGGGCCGCTTCAATCTGCCGGCTGTCAATCCAGGCCGGTTCAAGCGCCTGAAGACCATATTCGCCAAATTGAATCTCGGTTCCGCCCTTGGCTTTTCCTTTCATCCGCCCGCGATGCTGGCGCCGGTATTTCACCCGTTTAGGCATTAACATGGCTTAGCTCCCCTCCCTGGCACGGTCGCGCCGGCCGGGCTTCTCCGGCAATATTTCGCCCTTGTAGATCCAGACCTTGATCCCGATTCGACCGTAAGTGGTTTGCGCTTCGGTAAAACCGTAATCTATATCTGCCCGCATGGTTTGCAGCGGCACTGTTCCTTCACGGTAACTTTCGCTGCGCGCCATCTCGGAGCCGCCAAGACGGCCCCGGCAGGTAATTTTAACCCCTTTGGCTCCGGCACGCATTGTCCGAAAAATCGCCTGCTTCATAGCCCGGCGAAAGGCGATCCGCCGTTTCAGCTGTCCGGCGACGCTTTCTGCAACCAGGTAAGCATCGAGATCGGGGTTTTTGATCTCAACAATATTCAAGTGAACTTTCTTGCCGGTCTTCTTCTCTAAGGCTTTCCGCAGCTCCTCGACCTCTGAACCGCCGCGTCCAATAACCATGCCCGGCTTGGCCGTATGAATATGGATCCGCAGCTTGTTGGCCGCCCTTTCCGTCTCCACCCGGGAAACACCGGCATTGGCCAGCTTGCCGCGAATAAAACGGCGAATCTCCAGGTCTTCATGAAGCAGTTCGGTATAATTTTTATCCGCAAACCATCGTGCATCCCAATCGCGGATAATGCCAATGCGAAAACCGATTGGACTAACTTTTTGTCCCACCTTTAAACCCCCCTTCTCTCCCTGACTACTACCGTGATATGGCTGGTGGGCTTACGAATCAGGTAGCGACGCCCCCTGGCACGCGGCTGGACCCGTTTATAGATCGGTCCCTCGTCAACATAGATCTGATCTACGTAGAGCTTGCTCCGACGCAGATCAAAATTATTTTCTGCGTTCGCCGCAGCCGAATCAACCACTTTAGCCACGATCTGAGCCGCCCGGGTAGGTGTATAACGAAGGATACTCAGCGCTTCGTCAAGATCTTTACGGCGCACCAGGTCAACCACCGCCCGCGCTTTACGCGGCGAAATACGAACAAAACGGGCCTGTGCCCTTGCTTCCATGTTCAAACAACCTCCTCTGTCCTACCTCAGTGCGGTAGACCGCTCGGTACGATGACCATGTCCCCGGAAGGTGCGGGTCGGTGCAAACTCACCCAATTTATGCCCAACCATGTCTTCACTGATATAAATAGGAATATGCTTACGCCCGTCATGCACGGCGATGGTATGCCCAACCATCTCCGGGAAAATGGTCGAACGCCGGGACCATGTTTTGATAACCCTTTTCTCTCTTTTCTCATTCATACTCTTAATCCGGTTCATGAGACGCTCTTCGACATACGGTCCTTTTTTTAGCGAACGAGCCATATTTTCAACCTCCCTTCAGCACGCTTAGCTATCCCTTGCGCGACCGAACGATATATTGATCGGAGGGCTTTTTCTTCCTCCGGGTTTTGTAGCCAAGAGTTGGCTTCCCCCAGGGGGTCACCGGGCTCTTTAACCCGATCGGCGCCTTCCCCTCACCGCCACCGTGCGGATGGTCCACCGGGTTCATCGCCGAACCACGGACCTTGGGTCGGCGCCCCACCCAGCGGCTCCGGCCGGCTTTGCCTACGCGAATGTTTTCATGCTCCAGGTTCCCCAGCTGCCCGATCGTTGCCCGGCAATCAAGAGAAACCAGGCGCACCTCTCCGGAAGGAAGGCGCAGGTGAGCATACTTGCCTTCTTTAGCCGCCAGTTGCGCCGCCGACCCGGCGGAACGGGCGATCTGCCCGCCGGCGCCAACCTTAAGCTCGATATTGTGCACAAAGGTACCTACCGGAATAGCGCCCAGCGGCAGAGCATTACCAGGCCGGATCTCCACCCGTGGCCCGGAGATAACCGTATCGCCTTCCTGCAGGCCTAGTGGTGCCAAGATATAGCGCTTTTCACCGTCGGCATAATGCAACAGGGCGATATTCGCCGAGCGATTGGGATCGTATTCGATACCAGCAACGCGAGCCGGAACCAGGTCTTTGTCTCTTTTAAAATCAACGAGCCGGTATTTCCGTTTATGACCACCGCCGCGGTGGCGCGCGGTAACCCTACCGTAAACATTGCGCCCGGCACTTTTCTTCAAGGGTACCAGAAGAGTCTTCTCGGGTTCTTTCTTGGTAATCTCTTCAAAAGTTCTTCCCGCAAAAAAACGCCGCCCCGGCGAAGTTGGTTTATATTTTCGTAGAGTCATTTTCCGCTTTCTCCCTTCTAGCGGCCTTCGAATAACTCGATTGGCTTACTGCCCTCGGCCAGGGTGACAATTGCTTTTTTCCAGCGCGGTTTATAGCCATAGGGATAACGGCCGAGGCGCTTTTTCTTACCCTTGAAATTGGCTGTATTAACCGCCTTAACCTTAACATTAAAAATTTCTTCAAGCGCGCGCTTGATCTCAATCTTGTTTGCTTCTCGCGCTACCACAAAAGTATACTTGTTGTCTTCCAGCAACTGCATTGATTTCTCGGTAATTACCGGACGCACGATAATATCGCGGGGATCTTTCATGCTCCGAACACCTCCTCTACCTTCTCCAGAGCATCCTGCGACAGCACCAGGTAATTATGGTTTAAGATATCAAGCACGTTCAACTGCGGTGCAGTGATCGTATCGACACCGGGCAGGTTGCGGGCTGACTTAATCACATTTTCATCGGTTTGGGCAGTGACGATAAGCGCCCCCCCGGAGGCCTTCAGGTTCTCCAGAAGGCGCACCATGGCCTTGGTCTGCGGTCTTTCAATCTTAAAGTCATCCACCACAATAAGTTTACCTTCCCGGACCTTGGCACTCAAGGCTGAACAGAACGCCGCCCGGCGTATTTTCTTTGGAACCTTGTAGCCGAAACTGCGTGGGTGAGGCCCAAAGGTAACGGCGCCTCCCACCCAGATCGGAGAACGGATGCTGCCATGGCGGGCTCTGCCAGTACCTTTCTGAGGCCAGGGTTTCGCTCCACCGCCGCGCACAAAACTGCGCCCCTTCGTCGCCGCTGTGCCCTGACGGCGTCTTGCCCTTTGGGCGACAGCGGTATGATAGAGTGCCCCCTTCTTGATCGGCGCGGCAAAGAGCTCGGCCCGGACCTCTACCTCGCTCACCTCTTCGCCATCCCGGTTATATAACGTTAACTTGGGCATAATCAGGGCTTCTCCTTTCATGATCGCTTGCTAAAACTATCTCCTGGTCGTTTTCTTTACTTCAACCAGGCTTCCCCGAGGGCCGGGGACCGATCCCCTGACCAGTAATATATTTTTTTCCCCGTCAGCCTGAACTACCCGCAGGTTCTGGACAGTCCGTCGCCGGCCGCCCATTCTCCCGGGAAGAGGACGCCCTTTGAAAACCTTTGACGGGTCCACGGCGCCAAGAGAACCGGGGCCGCGATGGTAACGTGAACCATGAGTCCGCGGGCCACGAGCAAATCCCAGGCGTTTAATGGAGCCGGCAAATCCTTTACCCTTGGAAACAGCGCTGACATCAACATGGTCGCCTGCTGAAAATATATCGGCGCGGAGCTCACGACCGGGCTGAAATTCTGAGAGAGCCTTCTCTTCTACCCTGAACTCCCGCAGAAAACGGCAGGGCTTCACCCCGGCCCGCCGTAAATGACCGCGCAAGGGTTGGCTGACATGCTGCTCTTTTTTCTCTTTAAAACCGATCTGAATACTGCTATAACCGTCCGAGGCGACGCTTTTGACTTGGGTTACATAGCACGGCCCGGCCTCTAAGACCGTGACCGGGACAGCGTGCCCCTGCTCGTCATAGACCTGCGTCATCCCTATTTTACGCGCAAGTATAGCCTTGGCCATAACGCAATGACACCTCCTGCTTAAACAACCTACAGTTTAATTTCAATGTCTACGCCGGCAGGGAGATCCAGTCTCATTAATGCGTCGATCGTTTTCGAGGTCGGCTCGAAAATATCGATTAAACGCTTATGAGTACGCATTTCAAATTGCTCCCGCGAATCCTTAAACTTATGGGGAGCCCGGATCACAGTATACAGGCTCCTCTCCGTGGGCAGCGGCACCGGCCCGGAAACTTCTGCCCCGGTCTGTTTTGCCGTATCCACAATTTTACCGGCAGACTGATCCAGCAACTGGTGATCAAAACCCTTCAACCTAATGCGGATCTTTTGGTTAGCCATCCCAATGCCTCCTTCTCAACGCTCCATAAAAATGCTCCGGCAGGCGGGCCGGCTCTTTACTCCAGCACCTCGGTAACCACACCGGCACCGACGGTGCGGCCGCCCTCACGGATAGCGAAGCGTAAACCGGTCTCAATGGCCACCGGGGTAATTAATTCAATGCTCATGTTGATATCATCACCGGGCATAACCATCTCTACACCTTCCGGAAGAGTAATCGTCCCGGTCACATCAGTGGTCCGCAGGTAAAACTGCGGCCGGTAACCCTGAAAGAAAGGCGTATGCCGCCCGCCCTCCTCTTTCTTCAATACATACACCTGGGCCTTAAAGGAGGTGTGCGGATTGATACTACCGGGCTTCGCCAACACCTGACCACGCTCCACCGATTCACGATCAATACCCCGCAAAAGAACGCCGATATTGTCACCGGCCTCCGCCTGGTCTAAAATCTTGCGAAACATCTCCACACCGGTAGCCACAGTCTTCCGCGGACGATCGCTAAAACCGACAATCTCAACCTCATCCCCGGTCTTAATCGTCCCCCGATCCACCCGGCCGGTAACCACCGTCCCCCGACCAGTAATTGAAAAGACATCCTCAATCGGCATCAAGAAAGGCTTATCCTTATCCCGCTCAGGAAGCGGAATATAGCTGTCCACCGCATCCATCAGCTCCCAAATCGGAGCACAAACCTCACAGTCACGCGACCCACAGCCGCATTCCAAAGCCTTCAGCGCCGAACCGGTGATCACAGGAGTATCGTCTCCCGGAAAATCATACTCGGAAAGAAGATCCCTGACCTCCATCTCCACAAGCTCCAGAAGCTCAGGATCATCAACCATGTCGGCCTTGTTCAAAAAAACAACAATATAGGGCACCTCCACCTGGCGCGAAAGCAAAATATGCTCCCGTGTCTGCGGCATCGGACCATCAGCCGCCGAAACAACCAGGATGGCCCCGTCCATCTGGGCCGCACCGGTAATCATGTTCTTAACATAGTCGGCATGACCAGGACAGTCCACATGGGCATAGTGACGCTTGTCCGTCTCATACTCCACATGAGCCGTGGCAATGGTAATCCCACGTTCTTTCTCCTCAGGAGCCTTATCAATCTGCTCAAAAGAGGTCTTCTGAGCAAAACCCGCACTGGACAAACAGGAGGTTACCGCCGCCGTCAACGTGGTCTTACCATGATCCACATGACCGATAGTCCCGATATTCAGGTGGGGCTTCGTCCGCTCATATTTTTTCTTCGCCATTTAAAAACACCTCCGGATATTAATAAGCTATGCTTTAGTAATGATTTTTTGGGCAATGCTTTGCGGCAGCTCGTCATAACGGTTAAATTCCATGCTAAAAACACCCCGCCCTTGGGTCAGTGAACGCAAACTGGTAGTATAACCGAACATGTCAGAAAGCGGGGCAATGCCCCGGATAATATGAAGGTGCCCTTTACGATCCGTCCCCATAATCCGGCCGCGGCGGCCGGTAAAATCACCGAGCACATCGCCAAGGTAATCTTCGGGTACAGTAATCTCCACCTTCATGATCGGCTCCAGCATAACCGGTTGGGCCTGGACCAGAGCTTTTTTTAATGCCTGGGAGGCAGCAATTTGAAAGGCTAGCTCGGATGAATCGACCGGGTGGTAAGAGCCGTCTACCAGCTTCACCACAACATCGGTCACCGGGTAGCCGGCCAGAACTCCATTATGCATCGCTTCATTCAGGCCTTTTTCAACAGCGGGAATAAACTCTTTGGGGATAGCCCCGCCGACAATTTCATTAATAAAGAGAAAACCTTGCCCCTGTTCTGCCGGTGATACTTCAATAACGACATGCCCGTACTGGCCTCTTCCGCCGGTCTGGCGGATAAAACGTCCTTCTACCCGGGCCTCGCCGCGGATTGTTTCTTTGTAGGCTACCTGCGGTTTCCCCACATTGGCCTGGACCTTAAATTCACGTAACAGGCGGTCAACAATAACTTCTAGATGCAGCTCGCCCATACCGGAGATAATGGTCTGCCCTGTTTCTTCATCGGTATGCATATGAAAGGTTGGATCTTCTTCAGCCAGATGTTGCAGTGAAAGGCTCATCTTATCCTGATCCGCCTTGGTTTTAGGCTCAATGGCTACCGAGATAACCGGTTCGGGAAATTTAATCGCTTCAAGAATAATCGGTTTTTCGAGGCTGCAAAGGGTATCACCGGTACCGATCTCCTTGGGACCGGCAAAAGCAATGATATCACCGGCTAGCACCTCATCTACCTCTTCGCGATAGTTAGCATGCATCCGTAGCAGGCGGTTGATCCGCTGCTTTTTTTCACGGGTGGCGTTAAACAACACCGACCCTTTTTTCAGCCGGCCCGAATAGACCCGCGCAAAAGCAAGCTTGCCGACGAAAGGATCAACCATGATTTTAAAAACCAGCGCCGAAAACGGAGCATCAACGGAAGGAAGGCGAAAGTCTTCCCGGCCGCTTTTAAAGTCAAATCCCTTCACCGCACCTACATCCATGGGGGAGGGAAGAAAAGTAACCACCGCCTGAAGAAGAGGCTGGACACCCTTGTTGCGGTAGGAAGAGCCACAAAATACAGGCACCAGAGCATGGTGGATTGTAGCTTTCCGGAGAGCACGGTAACATTCTTCAGGTGAAATCTCCTGGCCTTTAAAATATTTTTCCATCAGGAGATCATCATACTCGGCCGCGGTCTCCAGGATCCGCTCACGATAATCAGCGGCTTGATCGCGCATCTCTTCGGGAATCTCCGCTTCGCGGCTGTGAATTCCGAGATCGTCTTCATAAATAATCGCCCGCTGCCGGATCAGATCAATTACACCTGAGAACTTGCTTTCAGCACCGATGGGCAACTGCAGGGGAAGCACATGCGCATGCAGCTTTTCTCGGAGCTGACGGAGCACTTTAAAGAAGTCGGCTCCAACAATATCCATCTTGTTGATATAGGCAATCCGGGGAACATGGTAGCGATCCGCCTGGCACCAGACCGTCTCGGACTGGGGCTCAACTCCCCCCTTGGCACAGAATATGGCCACCACGCCGTCAAGGACGCGCATAGAACGCTCTACCTCCACGGTAAAGTCCACGTGTCCGGGTGTATCTATAATGTTTATCCGTGTATCATGCCACATGCAAGTAGTTGCCGCCGAGGTGATCGTGATCCCGCGCTCCTGTTCCTGGGCCATCCAGTCCATCGTCGCGGTGCCCTCGTGCACCTCTCCGAGCTTGTGCAACCTGCCGGAATAAAATAGTATTCTTTCGGTAGTGGTAGTTTTTCCGGCATCAATATGAGCGGCGATACCGATATTTCTGACCTTTTCCAGTGGAAAATGCTGGCTCATTTTTTTCCCTCCTTTCCATGGCAATTTATAATTAAAATTATCATTTACCAGCGGTAGTGAGCGAAAGCCTTGTTCGCTTCAGCCATCTTGTGAGTATCTTCCTTTTTCCTTATTGCTGCTCCGACACCGTTGGAAGCATCGAGAATTTCTGCCGCCAACCGCTGCGACATTGTTTTCTCGCCCCGTTTCCTGGCAAAAGTAATAATCCAGCGGATTGCCAGTATGCTTTTCCGATGGTTGGACACCTCTACCGGAACCTGGTAAGTGGCGCCTCCGACCCGGCGGGGTTTTACTTCAAGAACCGGTGAGACGTTGCGGATCGCAGTTTCGAAAACCTGTTCTGGATCCTTACCGGTTTTTTGCCGGATAATTTCAAAGGCTTCGTAAAATATTTTTTGGGCGATACCCTTTTTCCCATCATACATCAGATTGTTAATAAACTTTGCCACCAGCTTGCTGTTATAAACAGGATCCGCGAGGGTCTCCCGCCTGGCGACAGGGCCTTTGCGTGGCATCCTAATCACCCCTTACCCTATCAAAATAAAAATCAACTCTGGCTAGGCCTTTGGTTTCTTTGTCCCATACTTGGATCGGGCCTGGGCCCGATTCTCCACTCCGGCAGCGTCCAGCGCCCCGCGTACCAGATGGTAACGAACACCCGGCAGATCTTTAACCCGGCCGCCTCTGACCAGCACTACGGAGTGCTCCTGGAGATTATGGCCGATTCCGGGAATATAGGCGGTAACCTCAATGCCGTTAGTCAGGCGGACGCGGGCAATCTTTCGTAGCGCCGAATTTGGCTTTTTCGGTGTCGTCGTAGAGACCCTGGTGCAAACCCCCCTTTTCTGCGGAGAACGCTCCAGGGCTGGCGCAGCCGACTTGTGGGTCTGCTTCCGGCGTCCTTTACGAACCAATTGATTTAAGGTCGGCAACTGTCCACCCCCTTTTAAAACTCGATAATGGCAGCCGCAGCTGCTTTTACTTTAATACCACAGATCTTGCCTAATTCGGACATGGTTTCAATATAGTGAACTTTTACCCCTTTGTTCTCTGCAAGGGCCGCTACCGGGGCGCTGATCTTCTCTTCAGCATCCTTGGCCAGAAGAACCATGACCGCTTCGCCTTTTTCCAGCGCCTTCAGGGTCTGCTTTGTTCCGACAACTTTTTGACCTGCCTGGGAGACCCGAGCGATCAGTTCATCTTCACTCAAGCAAACCAACCTCTCTTTCCTGAAGCCGTCTTTTTAAGCGCACTTCGGTATTCTATCACCAGCGCTGGCGGTTGTCAATTAATTTTTGCCCTGCCTATATTTATCCAACCAGATCTGCTCTAGGATTCAGAGGAAGCCGCCGGCTCCGGCGCTAGCTCTTCATCCGGATCAAGCAAGGTTGTTTTCTCTCCGGCTTTGTCCTCAGGCTCCTCTTCCGGATCCGACGCCTCGACCCGGGACTCTTCCGGCTCATCGAGGACCCGGACCTTGACATTACGGTAACGAGACATTCCGGTACCAGCCGGGATCAGCTTGCCAATAATGACGTTCTCTTTCAATCCTAAAAGGTCGTCCCGCTTCCCTTTGATCGCTGCATCGGTAAGAACGCGGGTAGTCTCCTGGAATGAAGCCGCTGAAAGAAACGAATCGGTAGCCAGTGAGGCCTTGGTAATGCCCAGAAGCAACGGCCGGGCCTGAGCCGGGCGCCCGCCTTCTTCTTTGATCTTCTCATTTATCTCCTCAAATAAGAAACTGTCAATGATCCCTCCGGGAAGCAGGTCGGTATCACCGGGATCCTCCACTTTCACTTTTTTCAACATCTGCCGGATAATTACTTCAATATGCTTATCGTTGATATCGACCCCCTGCATCCGGTAGACCCACTGGACCTCTTGAAGAAGGTAGAGCTGCACGCCGCGGACCCCTTTTACTTTAAGAAGCTCGTGAGGATTGATCGAACCTTCGGTAAGCTCATCACCGGCGTTAACTTTCTGCCCATCCTCTACTTTCAACCGGGCCCCGTACGGCACAGGATAGATCCGCACTTCATCGTGCTCTGAAACAACTTTCAGCTCTCGCTTATAGCGTGTCTCCTGGATATCAACGACACCGGAAACCTCTGATATAAGGGACTGCCCTTTCGGCTTACGTGCTTCAAAAAGCTCCTCCACCCTGGGCAGGCCCTGGGTAATATCGTCACCGGCTACTCCCCCGGTATGGAAGGTCCGCATGGTCAGCTGGGTCCCGGGTTCGCCAATGGACTGCGCGGCGATGATTCCTACGGCCTCGCCGACATCGACGATCTTTCCTGTAGCAAGATTGCGGCCGTAGCATTTGACACAGATACCGTGGCGGGTGCGGCAGGTAAGTACAGAACGAAAACGAACTTCGGTAATACCGAGCTTAACAATCTGCTCGGCAATATCCTCATCGATCATCTCATCCCGATCCACAAGCACCTCTCCGCTATCGGGATGATAGACCGGCTCCAGGGCAAAGCGGCCGATGACCCGCTCGATAGCCTCCTCCAGATCAGTGCCGTTTCCAAGATATTCACTTAAACTGATCCCCTGGCCGGTACCGCAGTCTTCTTCGCGGATGATGACATCCTGAACCACGTCCACCAGGCGGCGGGTAAGATAGCCGGAGTCAGCCGTTTTTAAAGCGGTGTCGGCTAAACCTTTACGAGCGCCGTGCGTAGAGATAAAGTATTCCAACACGGTTAGCCCCTCACGGAAATTGGCCTTGATCGGCAGGTCAATAATCCGCCCGGCGGGGTCGGCCATCAGGCCACGCATCCCGGCCAGCTGGGTGATCTGCGATTCGTTGCCACGCGCCCCTGAATGGGCCATCATGAAGATGGGATTGAGCTCGTCAAGCCCCTCCATCAATGAACGGGTGACCTCTTCTTTGGCATCGCTCCAGATCTCGATCACGCGATCGTAGCGCTCTTTTTCGGTAATCAGGCCGCGCAGAAAGTTTTCTTCGGTGACCCAGACCAGTTCCTCGGCCCGCTGGAGAATCTCCTGCTTATTCGGGGGAATGACAATATCTTCAATGGCTACGGTCACTCCAGCCCGGGTGGCATAGTGAAAGCCAAGCCTTTTAATTTCGTCTAAGATCTCGGCAGTTTTTGTATGACCGTATTTGCGATAGCAGCGGAAAACCAGGTCGCCGAGAAAATCCTTTTTAATCGGATTATTCCGCGGGACCTTTTCCAGCACCTCTTCAGGATTCATCCCGCGCAGGGGGATAAAGTTTTTCTCCGGCAGGAAGTCGGCAAATTCGGCATTGTTGATATAAGGAAAGTCAACCGGAAAAATGTCGTTAAATATAATCTTGCCGACGGTGGTTAGCAGATATTTTTTACGGCGAGCAAAACTGCGCCCCCTAAAGCCGGAAGCTTTGACCAGGATGCGGGCATGCAGATCCAGGTAGCCCAGCTCGTATGCGCTGATGGCTTCTTCAGGATCAATATAGACCCGCCCTTCACCCCTAGCCCCATCTTTCTCCAGGGTGAGATAGTAACAGCCGAGGACCATATCCTGGGTCGGGGTGACCACCGGGCGCCCGTCTTTAGGATTAAGAATGTTTTGTGCCGCCAGCATGAGCAACCTGGCTTCCGCCTGGGCCTCGGCAGAGAGAGGCACGTGTACCGCCATCTGGTCGCCGTCAAAATCGGCATTGTAAGCCACGCAAACCAGCGGATGAATCTGAATGGCCCGGCCTTCCACCAGCACCGGTTCAAAAGCCTGAATCCCTAAACGGTGCAGCGTCGGGGCCCGGTTTAAGAGTACCGGGTGATCTTTAATCACCTCTTCAAGGACATCCCAGACCTCAGGGCGAACCTTCTCCACCATCCGCTTGGCGCTCTTGATATTATGGGCCATCCCGTCATTGACCAGACGCTTCATCACAAAAGGTTTAAACAGCTCCAGGGCCATCTCCTTGGGCAGGCCACACTGGTAAAGCTTTAGATCCGGACCGACAACAATCACCGAGCGCCCGGAATAGTCGACCCGCTTACCGAGGAGATTCTGGCGAAAGCGCCCTTGCTTCCCTTTAAGCATATCGCTTAACGATTTCAAGGGACGGTTCCCCGGACCGGTTACCGGCCGACCCCGCCTGCCGTTATCAATTAGCGCATCAACGGCCTCCTGAAGCATCCGCTTCTCGTTGCGAACGATAATATCGGGAGCCCCCAGATCGAGAAGCCTCTTCAGGCGATTGTTGCGGTTAATCACCCGGCGATAAAGGTCGTTTAAATCAGAGGTGGCAAAACGTCCGCCGTCAAGCTGGACCATCGGACGCAGATCAGGCGGGATTACCGGGATCACATCGAGGATCATCCAGGAGGGATGATTGCCAGATTGGCGGAAAGCCTCGACCACTTCAAGGCGGCGGGTTGCCCGGATCTTTTTCTGGCCGCTGGAGTTTTTCAACTCGGTACGCAGCTCCTCGGCAAGATCGTCTAAATTAATCTCTTCAAGCAGTCGCTTCACCGCTTCAGCGCCCATGTCTGCCTTAAATCCTTTCCCCTCTTTAAAAAGCGCATCGTATTTATCGCGGTATTCGCGGTATTCTGCCTCCGTCAGCAGCTGTTTCTTGCTTAAGATGGTTTCACCGGGATCGATAACCACGTATGAAGCAAAATAAAGGACCTTCTCCAGGGAACGCGGTGACATGTCCAGTAAAAGCCCCATCCGGCTGGGGATCCCCTTGAAATACCAGATATGAGAAACCGGGGCGGCCAGCTCGATATGGCCCATCCGCTCACGGCGCACCTTGGCCCGGGTTACCTCCACCCCGCAGCGATCGCAAACAATACCGCGGTAGCGAATTCGTTTATACTTACCACAGTTGCATTCCCAATCTTTCTGCGGCCCAAAAATCTTTTCACAAAAAAGCCCTTCACGCTCAGGCTTAAGGGTGCGGTAATTAATTGTTTCCGGCTTCTTCACCTCGCCGCGAGACCAGGCCCGGATCTGCTCAGATGAGACCAATCCGATCTTTAAAGCATCAAAGCTGTTTACGTCCAAGAAAATTTCGCTCCTTTCGCCGGATTTACGCCCTTAACCAGTGATACCCTTCCTTATGATTCCTTTTTAGGCAATTTATGAAGTGCGGGGAGAGGCACCCTCCTCCTCATCATCTTCTTTATCTTTTCCTTCCATTTCTCCGGGTTGCTCTAAAGAGATCTCCTCGTCAGTCCCTGCTTCAATAGCGGTTGAGACAGGAACCTTCTCTTCTTGCTCATCTGCAATAATATCTTCAATATCTTTTTCTGGCTCCTCCTCGTCCTTCGTCACAGTCTCTTTGGCCTTGTCTCCCGCTGGATCACGTTTTAAAGCAGAAACTTCGGCCCCGTCATCACCTGTTTCAAGCCCTTCGATATTGACATCCAGGCGGCGGTAATCGCCTTCTTCATCATCTTCCCGGATCTCGACTTCTCCCTCTTCTTCACTGAGCACCTTGACGTCAAGGCAGAGACTTTGCAGCTCTTTCACCAGCACCTTAAATGATTCAGGAACACCGGGTTCGGGAATGTTCTCCCCTTTAACGATCGCTTCGTAAGTTTTAACCCGGCCGATGACATCGTCAGATTTTACCGTTAAGATCTCTTGCAACGTATAGGCAGCCCCGTATGCTTCCAGAGCCCAAACCTCCATCTCGCCAAAGCGCTGGCCGCCAAACTGGGCTTTGCCACCCAGGGGCTGCTGGGTCACCAGCGAATAAGGGCCGGTCGAGCGGGCATGGATCTTATCGTCAACCAGGTGGGCCAGCTTCATCATATAAACATAACCAACGGTTACCTCGTTATCAAACGGTTCACCGCTGCGGCCGTCGTAAAGAAGAGTCTTCCCCGTTTCGGACAACCCGGCCTCATTGAAAGCGGCAAAGACATCGTCTTCAACTGCTCCGTCAAAGACCGGGGAGGCAATATAAATTCCCAGGGCCTTCGCCGCCCAGCCAAGATGGGTCTCAAGTACCTGCCCGATATTCATCCGGGAAGGGACCCCCAGGGGGTTAAGAATAATTTCAACCGGCGTCCCGTCCGGCAAAAAGGGCATATCCTCTTCCGGAAGAATCCGGGCAATAACCCCCTTGTTGCCATGCCGCCCCGCCATCTTATCCCCTTCGGATATTTTCCGTTTCTGGGCTACGTAGACGCGCACTAACTGATTGACTCCAGGGGAAAGCTCGTCACCATCTTCACGCGTAAAAACCTTCACATCGACAACAATACCGGACTCGCCGTGTGGCACCCGCAGCGAGGTATCCCTGACCTCGCGGGCCTTTTCACCAAAGATGGCCCGCAGAAGCCGCTCCTCGGCGGTAAGTTCGGTTTCTCCTTTAGGCGTGACTTTGCCCACGAGGATATCCCCGGAGCGCACTTCGGCGCCGATCCGGATAATTCCCCGTGCATCGAGATCCCGGAGGGCATCTTCGCCAACATTGGGAATGTCGCGGGTAATTTCTTCCGGACCAAGCTTGGTATCACGGGCTTCCGCTTCATACTCTTCGATATGAATCGAGGTAAAGATATCTTCTTTAACCAGCTTCTCGCTGAGCAGAATAGCATCTTCGTAATTATAACCTTCCCAGGGAAGAAAAGCAGTCAACACGTTGCGTCCCAGGGCCAGTTCACCGCGACTGGTACAGGCGCCGTCGGCGATGACCTCACCGGCTTTTACCTTTTGTCCCCGTGAAACAATGGGGTGCTGGTTAATGCAGGTGCCCTGGTTGGAGCGCTTGAATTTTTCCAGGGTATAGATATCCATACCGCTACTCCCCCAGGAAGAATGACCTTCTTCAAATTTTTCTCCGGTGCGACCGTTGATCAGGTAGTTCAACCCGTCAGGATCCTCGTCGCGCCGAATGGCGATCTCCGTAGAGGTAACCCGGGCCACCTCACCGTCGGACTGGCAGATCACCACCGCTCCCGAATCGTAGGCCACCTTTTCTTCCAGCCCCGTTCCCACCAGCGGCGCTTCGGTCTGCAGCAGCGGGACCGCCTGGCGCTGCATATTCGCGCCCATCAGGGCCCGGTTGGCGTCGTCATTTTCAAGGAAGGGTATTAACGCCGTCGCTACACTGACCAGCTGCTTAGGCGAGACATCCATAAAGTCTACCTCGTTCGGAGAGCGCAGCACCGTATCATACTGGTAACGGCAGGTAACCCGACTGCCGACAAAACGGCCCTCGCTGTCCAACTCGGCGTTGGCCTGGGCAATGACATACTTGTCTTCATCATCGGCGGTCAGGTAAATAACCTCATCGGTCACCCGCCCTTCCTTTTTATCGACTTTCCGGTACGGGGTTTCGATGAAACCGTAGCAATTAATCCGGGCGTAAGTGCTTAAAGAGCCGATCAGGCCGATATTGGGCCCTTCCGGAGTTTCAATCGGGCAGACCCGCCCGTAGTGAGAATGGTGGACGTCACGGACTTCAAAGCCGGCCCGCTCACGGCTCAAACCACCCGGGCCGAGAGCGCTGAGACGTCTCTTGTGAGTTAACTCCGCCAGGGGGTTAGTTTGATCCATAAATTGAGAAAGCTGACTGCTGCCAAAAAACTCCTTGATCGCCGCGATCACCGGGCGAATATTAATCAGGGCTTGTGGAGTAATGGCATCGACATCCTGGATGGTCATCCTTTCCCGAACCACCCGCTCCATCCTGGATAAACCGATTCGGAACTGGTTCTGGAGAAGTTCGCCGACGCTGCGCAGACGACGGTTACCGAGATGATCGATGTCATCAACCTCGCCAATTCCGTCCATCAGGTTAAGGATATAGCTAACCGCAGCCACAATATCCGCTGGAACCAGGTGTTTTATCTCCAGATCCACGCCGCCGTTGCTAAGTATGAGGCAGCTTCCATTGCGGTGGATGACCCGGGCCCGGGAGATTCCGCATTCCTCGATCTTTCGGGCCGCTTCTTCATCCACAACTAACCCGGCAGAAAAAAGAACCTCCCCGGTAGCAGGATCAAGAAGATCTTCCGCCAGCTCTGCTCCAACAAGAGAGCTGCTCATAGAAAACTTTTTATTTATTTTGTACCGCCCTACCTGGGCGAAATCATAACGTCTATTCTCGAAAAATAAGGACTCAAAAAGCGAACGAGCATTGTCAATATTCAGCGGTTCCCCCGGACGTAGCCGTTTATAGATCTCCAGAAGACCGCTTTCTACAGAATCAGTATGATCTTTTTCCAGCAGGTCTAAAATCCTGCTATCGTGGTCATAAAGGTCAAGGATCTCCTGGTTGCTGCCGTAACCGATCGCCCGCAGAAGAACCGTTACCGGCAATTTACGGGTGCGGTCAATGCGCACAAAAATACCGCCATTGACATCAGTCTCAAATTCCAACCAGGTCCCGCGGTTAGGGATGATCGTCGCACTGACCAGTTCTTTACCAGTATTTGGATCGGGCTCCTTGTCAAAGTAGACCCCCGGTGAACGGACCAGCTGGCTGACGATAACCCGCTCCGCCCCGTTGATGATAAAGGTAGCGTTATCGGTCATTTTAGGGAAATCGCCCATAAAGACCTCTTGCTCTTTAACCTCCCCGGTCTCCCGGTTGATCAGGCGGACTTTTACTTTCAGAGGAACCGCGTAAGTAGCATCTCTCTCCTTGCATTCATCTACAGAATATTTTGGTTCACCCATGGTGAAGTCAAAAAATTCTAAGACCAGATTGCCGGTAAAATCCTCGATCGGAGAAATGTCCTTAAAAATTTCATGAAGACCCTCTTCAATAAACCAGTTGTAGGAACTGCGCTGTACTTGAATTAAATCAGGAAGTTCATGAACCTCTTGGAACTGGGCATAACTCCGCCGTTCTCTCCCACCAGAGGCAACTTTAATTGACATGAATAGAAATCACTCCCCTAGACCTGGTTGGTAATTGAAAACCTGATCAGCAGCCTGGGTCTAAAAACAGATAGGCATTTTACTATTGTTTCCTTTTGGGCATGTAATTATTCGAAGACTATACTTAAGCATAGCGTCTACCGTAGTCCTAGACATCTTAGGATACTATCACATGAAGAGAAGACTGTCAAACATTTTTTTAAAATAAGTTAGTTTCAGGCCTTTCGTAAATGACCTTTGAAGATTTGATCTGGTATTAATCGCCTGATTTCTCCTCGTGAAAAAGAATAAAATGGAAAGGGGGAAAGCCCGCCCACGGGAAAGGGGCGGGCGTATACCTACTTTAGCTCAACAGAACCTCCGACCTCTTCAATTTTAGCCTTAATCGCTTCTGCTTCTTCTTTGCCAATTTTCTCCTTAACCGCTTTTGGAGCGCTGTCAACCAGCTCCTTGGCCTCTTTAAGCCCTAAACCGGTTAGCTCTCGAACAACCTTGATCACCTGGATCTTCTTCTCACCGGGTCCGGTAAGGATAACATCAAACTCGTCTTTCTCTTCTTCTACCGCCTCGGCAGGCCCGGCATTAGGAGCGGCCATGGCCACCGGCGCGGCCGCGCTGACTCCAAATTCCTCTTCGAGGGCTTTGACCAGCTCGGAAAGTTCAAGCACGGTCATCTCCTTGACAATCTCCATAATCTCATTCACTTTAGACATGCTATCTTCTCCTTTAATCATCATATTAACCTAGGGAATCTGCGGCGAGGCAGATTCTTTAAGGCGGCAAACGGCATTCAGAGCATAGACCAGCTGGCAGATATTGCCCTGCAGGACATTAACCAGCCCGGCCAGGGGAGCCCGAAAAGCACCACAGACCTGGGCCAGTAGAATTTCTCGGGGAGGAATCTCTCCTAAGGCCTTAATCTCTTCAGGCGTCAGGGGCTGCCCGGATAAAAGTCCTCCTTTAATGGCAAGCGCTTCGTGCTCCCGGCCAAAATCTAAAAACACACGGGCCGCGCCAACCGGATCGGCACTGGTATAAGCTACTGCGGTGGGGCCTTCAAGAAAAGTCTCCAACCCAGTCATACCAATCTTCTGACAGGCCAGCCTGGTCAGTGTATTTTTTACCACGCGGTAACGGCAATCTTCCGCTTTTAGCCGCCGGCGCAATTCAGTAACACTGGCCACATTGAGACCGCGGTAGTCGGCTGCAATAATCAACTCGGCCTGCTCCAGTTCACGGGCCATCTCTTCGATAAACTCTTCTTTAGCCTTTCTGTTAATCAATTGGTTCACCCCCTTATTCCCGGCCAAAAGGATACTTAGCCACCGTTTCAATAGCAGCAAAACTAAAGGCTTTCCATAGATGGAAAGCCTCATTACGCGCGCCGGTTGATCCGGCAGGTGCTGGCGTTCTTCCTCGGCAGGTAGAGCCTGAAGGCTCCATTAAACAGTTCGTGCCTGCTGTCTATGGAATCAGATGAACTTAATATTATCTTTAAACGATTTTTAAATTTACCGGCCCTTCTACTTACCAAGAGCGGCGGCTTTTTGCGGGCTAATCTTAATCCCGGGGCCCATCGTTGAACTAACGGTGATAGACCTGATGTACTGCCCCTTGGCCGCCGGTGGCCTCGCTTTAATCAAGGTTTCGATTACTGTATAAAAATTTTGCCGGAGCTGCTCCAGGGTAAAGGAAACCTTGCCAATAGGCAGGTGAATATTCCCCGCCTTATCAGTGCGAAATTCCACCTTACCCGCCTTGATCTCTTCGATCGCCCTTTGCAGATCGAATGTGACCGTTCCGCTCTTGGGATTGGGCATCAAACCGCGCGGGCCCAGAATTTTCCCCAGCTTGCCTACCGTCCCCATCATATCGGGAGTAGCCACGGCCACATCAAAGTCCAGCCAGCCGCCCTGGATCTTTTCGGCCAGCTCGTCACCGCCAACAATATCGGCACCGGCCGATTCAGCCTCTTTCGCTTTCTCCCCCTTGGCAAAAACCAGTACCCTGACGCTCTTACCGGTACCGTGGGGCAAGACTACCGTTCCCCGAACCTGCTGATCGGCGTGTTTCGGATTTACACCAAGCCTGACGGCCAGTTCAACGGTCTCATCAAAAGTAGCCCGGCTGATCTTTTTTACTAGCTCCAACGCCTCTTCCGGAGCATAGTACTCTTCGCGGTTGAACTGTTGCCTTGCCTCACGATAATTTTTCCCATGAATAGCCATACCTAGTTCCTCCTTGTGGTCTTAGCGGGCCTCCGGCCCTCCCACAGATATTTCAGTCTGAAAAACAGCCTAGGGCGAAACAATAATGCCCATGCTGCGTGCCGTCCCCTCAATAATCCGGGTGGCTGCTTCAAGATCGTCGGTGTTTAAATCCTCCATCTTCGACCTGGCAATCTCGGTCACTTTAGCGCGCGGCACCGTAGCCACCTTCACCCGGTTCGGTTCACCTGAAGCCTTCTCCAATCCAGCCGCTCTTTTCAACAGCACCGAGGCGGGTGGTGTTTTAGTAACAAAGCTAAAGGACCGGTCTTCATAAACGGTAATTTCAACCGGGATGATCAACCCGGCATCAGCTGCCGTCCTCTCGTTAAACTCTTTGCAGAAAGCCATGATATTAACCGCATGCTGGCCCAAAGCCGGACCAACCGGAGGAGCCGGAGTAGCCTTCCCTGCCGGTATCTGCAGTTTGATCATGCCCATGATTTTTTTCTTTTTCGCCATAAACCAACCCTCCTTGCGCAACCGCTACTGCTATCTAGTACTTTTCCACCTGGTGAAATCCAAGTTCAACCGGTGTTTCCCGGCCAAACATGGAGACCAAAACCTTAACCGTCCCTTTCTCCTGGTTAATCTCTTCAACAGTGCCTTCAAAATTTTTAAATGGCCCGCTGATCACGCGAACTACCTGGCCTGTTTCAAAATCGATGCGCGGTTTTCCTTCCGCAGCCATCCCCACCTGCCGCATGATCCGGTTAATCTCTTGCTCAGTTAAAGAGACCGGCTTGGAACCGGGGCCAACAAAACCAGTTACGCCAGGGGTATTGCGGACTACGGACCACGAATCATCGTCCAGAATCATCTCCACCATGACATAACCGGGAAAAACCTTTTTTTCCACAGTTTTCTTCTGGCCGCCTTTGCTGGTGATCTCCTTCTCCGTGGGAACAAGGATTCGAAAAATACGATCTTTCATATTCATCGATTCAACACGTCGAAGCAAATTAGTTTCCACCCGGTTTTCATAGCCAGAATAAGTATGAATCACATACCACTTTTTTTGGGTTTCGGCTTCTGTTTGCATATCCATGAAAAACGGAGGGCTTGCCCCTCTCCACACCTCACTCCTTCAGCTAAGCGGGCCCGGTTAATTACTGATAACTAAACGCAAAAGCGCTAAAAAGGCGGTATCCAGGCCCCAGAAAAGAAGTCCGAATACCACCACGGCAAAGATAACCATGCCGGTATAAACAACAAATTCTCGCCTGCTAGGCCACTGCACTCTTTTTAACTCCATGCGCACCTCGCGCAGGTATTGTCCCAGTCGTTTCAGTAGTTTCATAAAATTAATGGCCTTTCTGGTATTAAAATATCAGGATGACCCTGGTGCACCACTATTTTGTTTCTTTGTGCAGCGTATGCTCTTTGCAGCGCGGGCAGTATTTCTTTAATTCTAGCCTTTCGGGATTATTTTTCTTATTTTTCCGGCTGCTGTAATTTCGTTCCTGGCATTGGGTGCACTCCAGATGTATGGTTACACGCATTTTTACTCCCACCTGTCTGCTTGACTCCACGCATTTAAACTTACCACAAATTGAACAAGTGTGTCAATATAAAGTCAGCTCTACAGTTGACATAACAAAGGGGCGGGAGCTATCCCCCGCCCCGCGGATTAACCCGGAAACCTACTCCAGCACCTCGGTAACCACACCGGCACCGACGGTGCGGCCGCCCTCACGGATAGCGAAGCGTAAACCGGTCTCAATGGCCACCGGGGTAATTAATTCAATGCTCATGTTGATATCATCACCGGGCATAACCATCTCTACACCTTCCGGAAGAGTAATCGTCCCGGTCACATCAGTGGTCCGCAGGTAAAACTGCGGCCGGTAACCCTGAAAGAAAGGCGTATGCCGCCCGCCCTCCTCTTTCTTCAATACATACACCTGGGCCTTAAAGGAGGTGTGCGGATTGATACTACCGGGCTTCGCCAACACCTGACCACGCTCCACCGATTCACGATCAATACCCCGCAAAAGAACGCCGATATTGTCACCGGCCTCCGCCTGGTCTAAAATCTTGCGAAACATCTCCACACCGGTAGCCACAGTCTTCCGCGGACGATCGCTAAAACCGACAATCTCAACCTCATCCCCGGTCTTAATCGTCCCCCGATCCACCCGGCCGGTAACCACCGTCCCCCGACCAGTAATTGAAAAGACATCCTCAATCGGCATCAAGAAAGGCTTATCCTTATCCCGCTCAGGAAGCGGAATATAGCTGTCCACCGCATCCATCAGCTCCCAAATCGGAGCACAAACCTCACAGTCACGCGACCCACAGCCGCATTCCAAAGCCTTCAGCGCCGAACCGGTGATCACAGGAGTATCGTCTCCCGGAAAATCATACTCGGAAAGAAGATCCCTGACCTCCATCTCCACAAGCTCCAGAAGCTCAGGATCATCAACCATGTCGGCCTTGTTCAAAAAAACAACAATATAGGGCACCTCCACCTGGCGCGAAAGCAAAATATGCTCCCGTGTCTGCGGCATCGGACCATCAGCCGCCGAAACAACCAGGATGGCCCCGTCCATCTGGGCCGCACCGGTAATCATGTTCTTAACATAGTCGGCATGACCAGGACAGTCCACATGGGCATAGTGACGCTTGTCCGTCTCATACTCCACATGAGCCGTGGCAATGGTAATCCCACGTTCTTTCTCCTCAGGAGCCTTATCAATCTGCTCAAAAGAGGTCTTCTGCGCAAAACCCGCACTGGACAAACAGGATGTTACCGCCGCCGTCAACGTGGTCTTACCATGATCCACATGACCGATAGTCCCGATATTCAGGTGGGGCTTCGTCCGCTCATATTTTTTCTTCGCCACTTCGGCACCTCCTCCTCAGGTAAAAACATAAATTCACCTTGCCATAGAGTCTAACTTTACCTTATTATGCCACAGTGCTTAAAAATAAATAAAAACATGGTGGCGGCGCAGGGACTCGAACCCCGGACACTGCGGGTATGAACCGCATGCTCTAGCCAGCTGAGCTACGCCGCCGTGGAGCTCACGACCGGATTCGAACCGGTGGCCTTATCCTTACCAAGGATACGCTCTGCCTCCTGAGCTACGTGAGCACTACCAGCATATAAAGGAAACCGCAGATTCGCGATTTCCTAAATAATGGTTGCGGGGGCAGGATTTGAACCTGCGACCTCCGGGTTATGAGCCCGACGAGCTACCTGACTGCTCCACCCCGCGACGTCTCTGGAGCGGGTGATGGGAATCGAACCCACGCAACCAGCTTGGGAAGCTGGGGCTCTGCCATTGAGCTACACCCGCATTAAAGCACTTATTGATTATACACATCCCTCGAAGAAATGTCAACAACAAAGGTTGCGTTCACTTTGTCTACCCGCCTACCGGCCCTTACACAAATAACCAGTATTTACCCGACTTAATGCAAATAGGTTGCGTTCACTTTGTCTACCCGCCTATTTTGAGAATCTCTCGAACGCCCTTTATTTTTAATCTTTGCGTACCTCCAGATAGCGCTCCAGCTTACGCTTTACCCGCTGCAGGGCATTGTCGATTGATTTTACATGGCGGTCGAGATCTTCAGCAATTTCCTGGTAAGATTTACCCTCCAGGTAGAGAGTAAGCACCTTCCATTCCAGGTCGCTTAAGATCTCGCCCATCTTATATTCAATATCATTATATTCCTCCCGGTTAATCATTAACTCTTCGGGATCGGTGATCTTGGTACCGGACAGGACATCAAGCAGCGTCCTGTCAGAATCTTCATCATAGATCGGTTTATTTAAAGAAACATATGAATTAAGAGGGATATGCTTCTGGCGAGTAGCCGTTTTAATCGCCGTGATAATCTGGCGGGTGATACATAGCTCGGCGAAGGCGCGGAAAGAAGAGAGCTTGTCCCCTCTGAAATCACGGATAGCCTTATAGAGGCCGATCATCCCTTCCTGGATAATATCTTCACGATCGGCACCGATTAAAAAATAAGACCTGGCCTTAGCTTTCACAAAATTTTTATATTTTAGAATTAAATATTCCAGGGCAACGGTATTGCCCTCTTTAGCCTCACTGACAATATCTTCATCGCTTTTAAATTCAAGCTCTAAATAAATATTACTGCTTCCTTTCGCTTCAGGAGCTAGGGAGCTCACATAGATCGCCTCCGTTGGGCTGTTTTTTTAAGGAGGAAAGGCTTTGTTGATGGAGTAATTATAACGTAAAGAAGCAAGTGGGTCAAGCTTTATTGCCCCTGGCAGAATTTCAGAGATGCTTCTAAACGATAACTCCAGATATTGCCATAATCATAGTAAAGAAAGAACTCTCGCTTTGTTTTATCAGAAGACGGCCCCGACAGGCAAAAAGAAGAGGTCTGCTCAGTGGTTTTTTTAACCAGCCAGAGAGCAAATCTTCATCATCTAGAAGGATTTGCTTAAAAGCATGCCTGAGCTGTCAGGGTAGTAGCCAAAAAGTATTACGTCAATCATTGCAGGCAGGCCAAGCAAATTTGGCCCTATCTCTAATTACAATGGTCCCTCCTTTATCGTTTTGATAGATATTATTAATGAAAGTTCTATGCCTACTATAAATGATTTACTTAAATATTGTCAATACTGATTATTTATAGAATACCTCTCTAAGAAAGCATTTTAATAAATATGAAACTTAACTGACATTGCCGCTTCCGTAAAAATTCTATTGATCACGGTTAAGCCATTTTCTGTCAATTATTATTGGTCCGTCCATCCTTCTCTCTGGGCGGCGGCAGCATAGATAATCACCGCTGCCGCTACGGCGGCATTGAGAGAGCCCCCCTCGCCGCGCATGGGAATGGAGATAACTCCGTCGCAGTGTTCACGGAGA
>Ga0208693_1000158_pt1 | contig 56769 bp, 47 predicted proteins | sample AD_UKC071_MetaG_FD_184438 | JGI IMG/M metagenome (GOLD analysis project Ga0208693, IMG submission 184438) | Active sludge microbial communities of municipal wastewater-treating anaerobic digesters from USA - AD_UKC071_MetaG (SPAdes) (version 2) | ecosystem: Engineered > Bioreactor > Anaerobic >... | reverse complement strand
CATGCTCTGAGGGTAATAGTTAAACAACTCTGAGGGGTAGGAGTAGTGCTATTACCATTAAACCTGCTATAACATTGGCGATGTGGACCTACAGGCTTCGGCCTGACTTACCTTGATGGAGGTTTTATGTGGTATATGGATCATCCCCCACATACAGAAGTGGGAGTCTTCTTGCAGGAAAATGATAAAAGGCAAAAGAATTAAACTGTTGGAGGTTAATAAAATGGGAATGGAAGAGAGAGTACTCGTTATCAAATCAGATGATGTAGATAGATTATGTGGTGGAAAAACGGGAGTTGTAAATGTCCCTATTACGTCTCTTTTTAAGGTATTGACAGGGGGATATTTCGTGGAAAGAAAGATTGCGGAATATGATGAATCAATACGTCAAGTCATTCCTTACATAGTTTTGAAAGAAAATGATGAGTATATATTTTTCAAACGTACAACTCATCAAACAGAGAAGAGGTTACATAATCTCATTACCTTGGGTGTTGGTGGACATCTAAACGATGAAGATTCAAATGACCCACTCGAAGCCTTCCAGAAGGGTCTGTGGAGGGAATTGCGAGAGGAAGTGAATGCAGATGTCAGTGATTTGGAATACGTTGGTTTGATAAATGAAATGGAGAATCCTGTTAGTCGTGTCCACATTGGCGTATTGTACATAGCACATGTCAAATATCATGGCATAGTTGAAGCAGAGAACTTCATAGAATTTCGTTCAAAAAGGTTGGAACCATATATAGAGGAGATGGAAGGATGGGCAAAGATGGCCGCGTTGTACTTAGAACCTATGCAAAAGTGAATCTTTGCTTAGACGTGCTCTGCAAAAGGTCTGATGGTTTTCATGAGATTGATTCCCTCTTTCAGAATATCTCTTTGTACGATGAACTGGACATTCGTTTTCGTGAAGGCAGTGGTAGATTATTCATTGAATGCAGTGTGCAGATGGAAAATAACATAATAAACAAGGTGTGGCAGTATGTTAAGGAAGGACTTACTAGCGACTTTATGGACATAATGGACATAGACGTCAACATCGATAAAAAGATTCCAACAGGTGCAGGTCTGGGTGGGGGCAGTAGTAACGCCGCAGGATTTATATACTTTCTAAAATACATGGACTTTCTTGACGAAGATAAGGCACTTAAAATTGCTCAAATGATAGGTAGTGATGTACCTTTCTTCTTATATGGCGGGACTGCTATAGTCACGGGAAGAGGTGAAATTGTAAAACCCGTTAAGCCATTAACTGACTATAGTTTGGATCTTTATTGTCCAGACTTTTCCATCTCAACGAAGGAAGCATATTCAAAATTGAAACCAGAGTATTTTGGTAAAGCACCTCTCAAGGCGGAAGAATTGTATCATGCTTATCTAAAAAGGGATTTTGAAGCAATCCACAGGGCTACGTACAATGTCTTCGAGCATGTTATACCAGAAAGACTTAAGAAAGATATAGAAAGGCTTAGAACTCTTTCACCATCGGCATTAACAGGGTCTGGTAGTGCCTATTTCACTTTAAGAAAAGAGGGTAAGTACGAATTTGTCGAAAAGGGGGTTGAAGTTTATGGCATTGAAGGAAGTTAAAATAGAAGAATTGCTCATCGATAAGACAATTATACCAAACATTGATTCAACAAGTGATGTTGCTAAAACAAGATCTTTTATAGGGCGAGAAAAGGCTATTAGTTCTTTGTTATTTGGTTTAGAAATGGAACGAGAAGGATACAACATATTTGTTGTTGGTCCGTCAGGCATTGGGCGTAAGACGTTTGCGAAGCATTTTGTTACCGAGTATTCCCAAAAAAAGCCTGTCCCTCCCGACGTTGCTTACGTGATGGATTTCGAGAATCCTTCAAAGGCAAGAGCGATTTTTCTACCAGCTGGAAAGGGTATGGATTTCAAAAAGGATATGGAAAAATTGGTTGATAATCTATCAGAACGTATTTCCAAGGTATTTGAAGGTGAAGAATACAAGAGTAGAAGGAAAGAAATAGATGATGAATTTCAGGTAGAACAGGAAAGATACACGAATGATTTGATAGAGAAAGCAAAGAACCTTGGATTCTTGATAAAAATTACAGCAACGGGCATAAACTACTATCCCATCAAGAATGGGAAGGTCTTATCGGAAGGCGAATACGAACAACTAAGTGATGAAGAAAAAGCAAAATACAAGGAGAATTCTAAGAAGGTAGAGTTGCTCGTAGATGCGATGTTAGAGAATCTTAGGAAACTAGAGACGAATTACAAAGAACGGATAAAGGACTTGAATCGTTATGCACTCCTTTTCGCTACAGAAGAATTCTTCTCAGCCATAGAAGACAAGTATATATTCAGTGATGTTAAAGAGTTTATTCACAAGGTCAAGGAAGATGTTATACAAAAAGTTGGAAGTGCAAAGAAATTGCAGGATCTTGAATTGTATTTCAAAAGGGCGTACAGTATCAATCTTATAGTTGACAATTCAGGTGCTAACGGTGCGCCAGTCCTCTTTGAAGATACGCCGACCTATCACAATCTATTTGGTAAGATAGAATATCTAGAACGGGAAGGTATGTTGTACACCGATTTCAGCATGATTCGGCCGGGTAGCATACACAAAGCCAACGGTGGCTATTTGATCATCGATGCAACTGAATTGCTTGTACATTCTTTCGTTTGGGATAGACTGAAAAAAATGCTCTTTTCCAAACAGATAGTGGTAGAGAATTTAGATACAGCGTACGGCTATTCCACTATAGCATCACTCAAAACTGATCCGATACCGCTGAAATTAAAGGTTGTGCTAGTTGGGACACCCGAAGTATACGAGATCTTGCATGAATATGATCCAGACTTTGAGAAACTTTTCAAAGTAAAAGTTGAGCTTGACTGGGAACTTGATGCAAATGTAAATAGCGTCAATGATATCATTTCTTTCATAGCTGGGTATTCAAAAGAAGAAGATCTGTTACCTATAAAGAAGGATGCACTTGAGAGAATTGTCTGGTATTCAACAAGGCTTTCTGGTGACAGGACGAAATTGTCTATGAGACTTGGTGCTGTCATCGACTTACTTGAAGAGTCGAATTTCTTTGCAGACAAAAGGGATGCTAAATTCATAGAGGCGATAGATGTGAGTAAAGCTCTATATGAAAGAGAAGAAAGGATGAAACTTATTGTCGAAAAATATGATGAAATGTTCAGAAAAGGAGATCTATTTATAGATGTTTCTGGCAAAGTTGTTGGCCAAGTCAATGGTCTCACTGTCGTGAATTTTGGAGACTATGAATTTGGGCTTCCAGTTAGAATCACAGCAAAAACATATCTTGGTAGCCCTGGTATATTAGATATACAACGTGAAGCAGATCTTAGTGGTCAGATACATAGCAAGGCTGTTATGATTTTAACCGGTTATTTAGGCAGTAAATATGCGAGGAAGATACCGTTCTCTATAGGTGTTTCGATTTCCTTCGAGCAGGTCTATGGATACGTTGAAGGTGACAGCGCTTCAATGGCAGAAGTGCTTGCAATAGTTTCCGCTATTTCAAGAATCCCTCTCAAGCAGGGTATAGCAGTTACGGGATCTATAAATCAGCATGGCCATGTACAGCCTGTAGGAGGAGTCACGGAAAAAGTTGAAGGTTTTTTCAGATTATGTAAAGTCAAAGGTCTTACAGGTGAACAAGGTGTTGTCATACCTAGATCGAATGTTCGGAATCTGATATTGAGAGATGAAATAACTGATGCAATTCAGCAAGGTATGTTTCATATATGGACGGTAGATGAAGTAGATGAAGCAATAGAACTCATGACCGATAGAAAAGCCGGTAAGATGAATGATGACTACAACTATCCGAGAGGAAGTGTAAATTATCATGTTGCTCAAGCACTGAAACATGCACATGAACTTGCAGAAGGAAGAGAAAAATCTAAGAGGCAGAAAAAAACAGCGAAAAGAGAATAAGTTGTTGGATTTATGAACCCTGTAGGTGTAAGAAATGGAAAAAGTAGGTAGTATATCGAAGCACTACCAAGGAATCGAGATTTATAGACCAAATTGATGGAATATGTTATAATTTTCAGTATGTTTTGGATATTTCTCTTGAAAAGGGAGGAGATCGTTTTGAAAAAGATAGCTATTGTTACTAGTGGTGGAGATGCGCCTGGAATGAACGCAGCGATAAGGGCGGTTGTAAGATACGGTATCAAAAAGGGACTTGAAGTCTATGGTATTAAGAGAGGATATGCAGGATTGCTAGACGAAGACATCGAACAGATGACTTTTGCGTCTGTTGGCGGAATAATGGAAAGAGGTGGGACAATACTCAGATCCAGTAGATGCCCCGAATTTGTGAGAAAAGAGACCCGAGCTGAAGCTGCAGAAGTTCTCAGAAGGAATGGTATCGATGGACTTGTTGTAATTGGTGGGGAAGGAAGTTTGAATGGTGCAATGTTTCTTGGTCAAGAACAGAAGATTCCCGTAGTAGGAATCCCTGGAACAATTGATAATGACATATCCATGACCGATATGAGTCTTGGAGTCGATACATGTTTAAACACCGTTGTGGATGCCATTCAAAAGCTCAAGGACACCGCAACGTCGCATGAAAGGGCATTCATAATCGAAGTCATGGGTAGAACTTCAGGATACATAGCAACTGTCAGTGGTCTGGTTACTGGCGCAGAGGCTATCATCGTACCAGAACTACCAGTCAACTACGAAGAACTTGGAAACAAACTACTTGAGGAAAGAGAAAGAGGAAAAATAAACTGTATTGTTGTTGTAGCAGAAGGTGCGGCAAGCGCATATACAGTTGCGAGGCATTTGGAATATAGAATCGGTTACGAAACAAGAATCACGATATTAGGACACATCCAAAGAGGTGGTTCACCAACTTCGTTTGACAGATTACTTGCATCAAGAATGGGTGTAGCTGCGGTTGATGCGTTGCTCAGAGGTGAAACCAGTGTCTTGACTGCCCTCAACGGAGGAAAGATTGTTACAGTTGAGCTAGATGAGGTATTGAAGGAAAAAAAGAAACTTGATATGGAACTCCTTAACTTGGCAGGGCTACTCTCCTAAGAGAATAGAAGTTCCGGCAAAAAGGGAGATGAGGGGTATGATAATCAAAAATGGGTTGGTTTGGAATGGAAGGAGTTTTGAAAAACGAACGCTATACGTAGAAAATGGGAAATTCATTGAATACACGGATCAAGGGCCTGTGGTAGATGCCACAGGTCTATTTGTAATGCCTGGATTTGTCGATTCACATGCACATGTAATTGGAACAGGTCTGAAATTACTGACATATGACCTGGAAAAAGTCGAACTGCAGAACGTTTTATCTGAAAAGGATAGTGGAGATTTCATAATCGCACGTGGTTGGGAAAACCTACCGAAAAATGAGCTATTAAGTATCGCAAATTCCTTTGAGAAACCTGTTTTTCTTATCAGAAAGTGTGGGCATGTCGCTTGGGTAAACGACTATCTCAAAAAATCCCTGAATCTACCAGACAACCTTATTTACGAAGGACAGATAGAACATGTTTGGGGAGAATTTGGTAGTGACTTGTATGAAAAGGCGTTTGATGAAGGACAAATGGAATTCCTTAGGCATGGGGTTACTCAAGTTCATTCCGATGATCTGCATGGAATAGACTTTGGAGGGCTAAAAGAACTACTGAAAAGGAGCAAGATAAGGATATTTGAAAAACTGAACACATGCGAGCCTTGGCTCTATGAATTTGGGGATGTCGGCCTTTCAAAGATAGGTAGTATAAAACTGTTTGCCGATGGATCTTTAGGTGCCCAAACTGCATATATGTACGACTCATACCAAGGATCTAATGAAACAGGAATGTATACATTACCAGACAATTTTGATGATATAGTAAAATTTGCTGAGTCAAAAGGTATCCAGCTATCTATACACGTTATAGGAGATAAGGCACTGCATGAAGTTCTTGAGAGATTTGACAAGAACGAAGTACACTCAAGACATAGATTGATACATCTCCAATTTATTAGAAAGAATGATTTTGACAGACTTAGAAATTACCATCTTGCCGTTCAGCCTCACTTTTACTTTGAAGATATTCCACTGCTTGATACAATTAGTTATGAGATGGGGTATCCGTTTTTGGAAATGTATAAAAGAGGTTACAGCGTTGCATTCTCAACAGATTCACCAGTATCACCTGCTGATCCAAAGTACGTGATTGAAAATGCTATGAACATGGGATTTACAAAACATCAGTCACTAAATCTCTACAGTGAAAGTGGTTCAAAAATGGCAGGTATCAAGAGCGGGAAAATAGCGGAAGGATATCTTGCCGATTTCTGTCTGTACACTGGGAGTGTTGTTGAAAATGATCCAATAAAGGTATATATAAATGGTGAGGAGGTAACATATTTGGTATGAACGATAATTTATTCTCTCGACCGGATGATGACTATTTTTTCGATGTAATCGTAGTAGGCGGAGGTCATGCGGGAATAGAGGCAGCACTATCTACGGCAAGACTTGGTTTCAAGACATTGTTACTTACTGGAAATCCAGATAACGTGGCTTGGGCATCATGCAATCCTGCAATTGGAGGTTCTGCAAAGGGAGTTGTTGTTAGAGAAATCGATGCACTCGGCGGTGAAATGGCAAAGACTACAGATGAGACAATGACGAACATAAGGATGTTGAACACAAGCAAAGGTCCAGCTGTGCAAGCACTACGTGCTCAAATAGATAAATACGATTACTCACGTACTATGAAGAGGAAATTAGAAAACCAAGAAAACTTGTTACTTAGGTACGGATTGGTAAAGGATATTATCGTTGAAAATAGAAAAGTAAAAGGGGTTGTCGATACGCTTGGAATAGATTATTATGCCAGTGCTGTGATATTGACAACAGGTACATTTTTGAGGGGGAAGATATTCGTAGGTAGGAATACAATGGAAGCAGGAAGAATGGGAGATTTTTCTTCACAGGGCCTGAGTAGTTCACTTATCAATTGTGGGTTTACAATAGGCAGGTTCAAAACAGGTACACCAGCTCGGGTTTTGAAGAGAGGCATCGATTTTTCAAAGATGAGAAGACAGGACACAGATGATGAACCGTGGGCATTTTCATATTTCGACGAGCCAAAGATACTTGCGAAAGATTATCCATGCTGGCTGACACATACAACTCCCGAGACACACAAGGTAATCAGAGATTATCTAGCGTATTCGCCTTTATATGGAGAAGTAAAACTCATACAAAGTAAAGGACCAAGGTATTGTCCTTCCATAGAAGACAAGGTCGTGAAATTCGAAAGAAATACTCATCAGGTTTTCGTCGAACCAGAGGGCAAAGATACACAAGAATACTATCTGAACGGACTTTCCACAAGTCTGCCATATGCTGCCCAAATAGAATTTCTAAGAACGATACCAGGACTGGAAAATGTTGTTGTTTCAAGACCTGCATACGCAGTCGAGTATGACTACATCGATCCAATGCAACTCTATCCAACATTGGAATCCAAGATAGTGGAAAATCTTTTCTTTGCTGGTCAAATAAATGGAACGAGTGGTTACGAGGAAGCTGCTGCTCAAGGACTAATAGCTGGTATAAATGCATCGCTCAAAATAAGGGGTGAGGAACCGTTTGTTCCCAAAAGGTCTGAAAGTTATATAGGCGTGATGATAGATGACCTCGTAACAAAAGGTGTGGATGAGCCTTACCGGTTGTTATCATCTAGGGCAGAATATAGATTGATGCTTAGACATGACAATGCACATTTACGGCTTTCTAAATATGGTTACAGAATAGGTTTGATTCCACACTGGTTCTATGACAAGGTAGTTTCTCTAGAAAACGCTATTGCTCATCAACTTGAAAGGTTGGAGCAAGTAAAAATACCTGCCTCGGATCAAGTAAATGATATTCTCACGTCACTTGGTACATCACCAATTTCTGAAGGAACGAGACTTGCAAAATTGATTAGAAGGCCTGAGATCAAATACAAGGATCTGAAGATCTTGGATCCTGAACCTATCGAAGATTATGAGGTTGTAGAGCAGTTAGAGGTGCAACTGAAATATGAAGGTTACATAAAAAATATGCTTGACCAAATAAAAGTCTTCGAAGAGTATGAAAGTTTACCTTTAGTTAACATAAAATTTACGCAAGTGCCAAATTTATCGACCGAAGCGCGCGAAAAGCTTGAAAAAATCAAGCCTTTTTCGATTGGACAAGCGATGAGGATATCTGGAGTAACACCTGCAGATATTTTGGCTCTTTTGACTTTTCTCAACAAAAAGTAGCATTATACCACACCTTTGGCAGTTTTGCTATATGCTGCAGACTTGATTTTGACAACGAGACGATTTGTGGTAAAATAAAAAAAGAATTTTTTGTAACGAACAGAATAAGGGGTGTATAGAGTGCGGAAAATAATAGCATTTGCGATTATCATGATGGTTGGGATTACATTTGCGTTCTATATTGACTACAAAGTCCAGGCAGGTGATACCCTTTATGATCTGTCAAAGAACTTCAACATTCCTATACCTGTTCTGATGGACTGGAACCCCAGCATCTCCCCATCCAATCTGAAGATAGGGCAGACCTTAAAGATACCGTTGGTATCTGGAATAATGTATAAGCCTTCAAAGGCCCTGACTTTGTCAGCACTTGCAAAGTATTTCTTCATTGATCCGGAAGAGATCACATCTGTTAATCCGTCGATTGGTTCAAATATTCCTGCAAATAAAGAAGTCTTCGTACCCGTTGGGAAGGTAAACACATCTTTCACTCAGTTGGCAGACTTCGTCTGGCCAGCCTATGGTTCGATTACATCTGAGTTTGGTTGGCGTCTGCATCCGATATACAACAAGAATATGTTTCACAGTGGTATAGATATCGGCGTTCCTCTAAGCACCCCCGTCTTTGCAGCACGAGGAGGTACGGTAAAATACGCAGGTTGGCAGAGCGGGTACGGAAACGTGATAATCATAGACCATGGCGGGTATCAGACATACTATGCCCACCTTTCTAAGATCAATGTGTACGTTGGTTTGAGGGTTGAGAAAGGTGATTTTATTGCGCGCAGTGGCAACACTGGTACATCTACAGGTCCGCATCTACATTTTGAGGTTAGGAAAAACGACGAGCCAAATGATCCGGTTGCCTATCTTCCACGCACCAATACGTACGTTATGAGGAGGGTTTTCTCTGAATAGTTCTTTCACAGAATGGATCTTCACCTTAAGTGAAGACAAAATAGAGTTTATCGATGAGATACTTTATGGAGAATATGATTATTACATTATGGATAGCAGCGAGGGAAAATACCTCGCTGTTGTTTCATCTGTTGGTAATGACTTAAGTTATGTAAGGGATCAATTGATGGTTCTTGGTTTGGAGTTCGTTGGAACAAGAGAGACAAGTCCTGAAGATTGGTTGAAAAATATAATTACTGAGCCTTTTGAGATGACAGAAGGAGTAGTTATAGATCCAACTGAGCATGACCTAAAAGTACCTGAAGGAGATATCGTGCTAAAAATTCCACAAGGGCTTGCATTTGGTACAGGACTTCATCAGACTACAAAGATGTCGGCTTCTTATTTGAAGAAATATTTGAAGCCTGGGATGGATGTACTAGACGTCGGTTGTGGAAGTGGAATACTCGCTATTTTGGCTAAAAAACTTGGAGCAAATCGTGTCTTAGCGGTAGATAACGATCCACTTGCCATAGAAGTAGCAAACGAAAATGCGCTCAGAAACGAGGCTGATATAGAAATAAGGTTCTCAGACCTGTTTTTAAATGTTGATGGAAAATATGACATAATAGTATCGAATATAGTAGCTGAAGTTCTTATCGAAATGTTGAAACAAGCAAGAGACCATCTTAAAGAAGATGGGATTTTAATAATTTCAGGGATCATATTGCCAAGAGTATCACTTTTTGATCAATATAATGTTATCGAGAAAACGGTGATGGATGAATGGAACACATTAGTGATAAAGATCTGAATGTTGTGGCAAGGCAACTTGATACAAATGTTGGTAATGCAGTAAGTGTTGTAAAACGTTGTTCTTTCGGTTTTCCCGTTACAATCTTAAGCTATCCTTTAAAAAATGGGACTCCCTTTCCTACAATCCACTACCTCACATGTCCGCACCTGATTAAAGAGATTTCACGTTTAGAAGAAAAGGGAATGATTGCCGTTTTTGAGACTATTATTCAAATGGATGAAAAATTCCGAAAAAGAGTTGAAAATGCCCATAGAATTGTCATCGAGAAAAGGCTGGGGATTTTGGAGCATTCCGACAAAAAGTGGCGAGACGTACTATCAGAAGTGGGTACCGGTGGTATTAGGGACTTTACAAAGCTGAAATGTCTTCATCTCCACGTTGCAGATTTTCTTGCAGGGGTAGATAATCCAATTGGAAAGAATGTTGTAGAAATGATCCCAAAAAGGGAATGTAACAACAATTATTGCTTTTATCACTGCAACTCGTAATGCTTTATGGAAATTTCGCAAAATGTTGTATTATATCATATGAACCTGAATTACCTTTTGTTTTCTGATACGACTATCTGTGTCAGAAAGGTTTTGTTTTTGTTCTCTAATTGATGTAGCATTAATATAGCTGTTGCATGGGGGGATAATATGTCTGGTTCAAACATATTTCTGTTCTTTGATTTTCAAAACCAACCTGTAGATGTTCAACTTGTCTATAATGAAGTATGCAAGTACGGTAGGATAATCGGTGGTAAGGCATACGGCTCTTGGTCAAAACACAAAATGGAGGCTTTTATTCTATACAATTATGGGATTGAACTTGCAGAGATTCCAGAAGCAGAGCTCCTACCAAACAAAAAGGGCAACGATATTAGACTTGCTGTAGATTGTGTTGAAATAGCTTTACACAACAATCTGATTGATATCTTTTTCCTTGTAACTGGAGATGCAGATTTTACGGCTTTAGTTCACAAGTTAAAATCGTATGGTAAAAACATAATGGCACTTGCGCGGACAAAATCAACAAGCTATGAATTAATTTCAGCCGTCGATTTATTCATACCGTATGAAGATATAGTGAAAAACGAAAGGTTAATTGACCCAATTGATCGTCTTTCAGAAGAAGTTGAGGTATTTTTGAAACGTTCCGGAAAGAACTTCACACTCGAGAATATATCTCGATTCTTAAGCTCTTTCAACATAAATCCTGCAAAATACGGTGTTTCCTCTTTACGTGAGCTTTCCGATATCATATACGAAAGGAAAGTGCAAAAACCAGAAAGGATAAAGGACATAAAGCTACTCTTTCTCCGTAATGTTATTTTTGGTGATTTAAATGAGGCAAACTTGGGTGAATTCTCTAAAAAAAATGATATTGTACAGAGCGACTTGAAAATGGCAATAGACATACTTGTACGCGATGGAGTTATCGAATTAAATGATGGCTATTACAATGTGAAACGCTCAAAGGCATTTTTCTTAACGCTACTCGAGAAATATCCGATTGAATATACGCACATTTCAGAATTCATAGAGAAATCTTACAAAGCATTCTCAGCTAACAGAGTGAAATCTCTGAACCAACTTCTGCAGAGTGAGTTCAAACTTCCAATTTCAGAATTCAAAAGTTACGTTGAAGCGCTCAAGCGCAGTGGATGCTTTAAAGGGTTGGATGATAGTGACTACATTTCATATTCTACACCAGCAAAGATCGTCTGCAGTTTGGAAGAACTGAAAGTATCTACTCTAAGCTATTTTGTAAAAAGGGTTCTTTCTCAGACTTTTGTTTTTAAAGAAGAAATGGAATTACTGAAGGAGGTTATATTTTCAAATGACGAAAGGATTTTTGAGAAGTGCATTGATATGCTTGTAGAGCGAGGTGAAATTACAGAACTTGAGAATGTCTATTTCTACACACCAGTTTAAAAATCTGATAGGTCAAGATCAAGACCAAGATCAATGCACTGTTTAAGGAGGAACTAATGTTGAGGATAGAGATAATTGTACCAGGAAAGATATCAATGCACCTCTTACCAGCATATGAGTATTACATGGAGAAACTTAAGAGATTTGCCAGAGTAAATATCAGTCATGTAAACTTAGGTGGAGACCTCAATACTGAAGATGCGACATCTATACTCAGAAAAGAGGCAGACTACATAGAAAGGAAAGTAGATAATAGAAAGTACATCTTAATTGACCTATCGGGTAAAGAACTGACGAGTAACGAGTTCCTGAACATCTTAGAAAACCAGTTTTTGAATTCTTCGGAAATGCTGTTTGTGATAGGTGGACCGCTTGGAATTGATGAGAGGATTAGAAAGAATGCTATACAGAGGATATCACTTTCTAAACTGACATTCACACATGAAATGTGCATCATTCTTCTGTTAGAGCAGATTTTCAGAAGTTTCAAGACCATGAGGAATGAAAAATATCATTACTAAGCTGAAAAAGTCAATTATCGGGAGTATCTTCATAAATTCGATTTTTTGTCGATAATATATATGAAATTAGTCATTTGGGAGTGGTTATTCTTCCAATAATATAGAATATGTTAGAAAGGTGGTGAGTGATATGATTGACAAAATCAACCGACTAAATCAACAACAACTCCAGAATATTTCTAATGTAAAAGGAAAAGAGGAGAAGCCTGTAGAAAAATCTAAAATGAAGGGTGGGGCTGAAGAATCATTGGTTGTTGAGGAAGGTAAGAAAGTAGCAGAGTACATAGAAATGGCAAAGAATTATCCGGAAATCCGAACAGATCTTGTAGAGCAGATAAAGAGCGCAATAGAGAATGGCACGTTTAAAGTGGATGCTGGAAGGATAGCAAAGAAAATCTTGGAGGGATGATCTTTGTTGAAGGACAACTTTGAAAGACAGATTCGAATACTTGATAGTATGATTCAAGCCTTCAAAGGGCTTGAAAAGGCTGTGGTAGGCAGAGATATCGAGCTTGCGTCTAAATATGGTCTGAACATTGAAGAACTGAGTTTGGAAATCAGTAGCGTAGAAAATGAAAGAGCTCAGATCCTCAAGTCTATGGGTTTTGATACAGTTAAAGAATACATCGAAAAATCTAATTCACTGGATGTAACAGAAATAGCTTTTTTCAGTGCTGAAGTGGTTGAAAAGCTAAACGAATTGACAGTAATAATGAATGGAATAAAACAAATGTTCCAATTTGAAAATCAATACGCCGAGTTTCTTAATTGTTTTGTTAAAGGCATCCATCCTTCCACATATTTCTTTCCTCAGAAAGGTCAGAATGATAATAATCGTTCAGTACATTCAATATACGACCGTCCATTATACGATCAATTCAAATAGAGTGCTCTTTTTTTGCTTCATAGATCGTGATTTTTTAAGGGAGTGGTACAATGCCAGATATCAGCCTGTTTGGAACGCTGAACACAGGACTACTAGGAATATATGCCAGCAAACTAGCGATGAATGTTGTTGCACACAACATTGCAAATGCTAATACACCAGGTTTTTCAAGGCAAAGGCCTGAGCTCTTAACAACTCCCCCTATCCCAAGTACGTCACTTACTCAACCTGGGGTACCGCTTCAGATTGGCACGGGAGTATACGTAAGAGATATACAGAGAGTTAGGGACGAATTTCTGGATATTCAATTCAGACAGACGAATAACAAATATAATTATTGGGACTCAATGACTTCCAATCTACACTTTGTTGAACAACTTTTTGCAGAGCCATCAGAAGCAGGAATTAGATATCTTTTCGATTCTTTTTGGTCTGGAATAGAAGAAGTAATTACTGACCCAACAAACACAGCTGCAAAACGTGGTTTAGTTAGCAGAGCGGAAGAACTCACTCAACATGTTCAAGATCTCTACACGAGGTTGGAACAGTTAAGGGTGGACATCGACAACGAAATTTCTCAGAGAACAGAACAGATAAACTCGATGGTAAAAAGATTGGCAGATATAAATGGAAAAGTAAGGGCAAGTGTCAGCCTAAACTATAGTCCAAATGACTTGCTCGACGAACGAGATAGGATTCTCGATGAATTGTCAAATCTCGCAGATATATACTACTATGAAGACAATGCTGGTCAAATAACACTACGGTTAGGAAATCAAATAGTGCTTACAGGTGAAAATACTATCGAACTTCGTGCGTTAGATAGGCCATATGGTAAGGGCTTTAAAGAAATATTCGCAGGCAATTCCAAGGTAACTATAAATGATGGTAGGATGAAATCTCTTTTCGATCTGAGAGATGATACCCTTGTTAAGTACATGAATAGAATAGACGAATTCGTTCTCTCACTAACTGATGAATTCAATTTAATTCACCAAGATGGATACAATGGTGATGGTAATGTCACGGGTCTGAAATTTTTCAATGATATATCAACAGACAGTATCGAAGATTCTGTTCTCTATAGGATTGCAGGAGCGAAGCGTGTCGAAAATGGTCCAATAAATTTCGTATCAGGAATGTCTGATAGAACCAATCTTAACGATATAACAACAAAATCATTCGTAGAACAGGGCTCCATAGTTTTCTTCGATGGAACAAACAATATATTCTCTGCCCATGCAAATGCGTACGACACAATCGGAGATTTTCAAACAACGTTATCAGGTGTAACTACAAAGTGGTTTGATTTAAAAACTGGTGCGCAAAGCGATGGAGGATACAGACTATATTTTGAGTCAAGTACAAACATGAGAGACACATTAGCCTTAGATTTCAATGCCAATGTGTTCAATACGATGGGGTTTTCTACAAAAGATGTTGATATATATGCTATTAATGACTCTGATTTCAAAGTAAATGAAGGCAGTTACAAGATTTCTCTAAATGGTAATGAAGCGATAATAAACATTTCCTCAACAACTACTCTGAATGATCTGGCCAATCAATTAAACAGTGCTTTTGGAAGCGATATAGTTGCCTATATAAACAATGGCAAGATGTTGATTATACCCTCGAAGTCTAACGATTTCAACTTGAAAAACATCAAACTTTCAGATACAGACGGACTATTTACTCAGGCTAATCTACATACAGAAACTTACAAAGCACTTGATACAGGTGTAGAAACTCTCGAAAATATCCTGGGTAGAAGTCAAGCATTCTCTGTAAAGATTGGATCCACAGAGATACGAATTGATCCAACAAAGATGACACTACGCGATTTAGCTGATAAAATAAACCAAGCAAACACAGGAATTATCGCCGAAGTAACTCCACATAGCAAATTCGTTTTGAGAAGTTCAAGATCTCTTGGATTTGAACTAAATAAAGTAATTCAAGGCCCTGAAGCACTATGGACTGCTCTCGGATTCATAGATCCAGATGGAAATCCATTAAACGATTGGGACGAGGGATTTATCTTTATAAACCCTTTTGAATCACAGAAGGACCAAAGAACTAGATACGTAAAAGCTGATACCCTTTTTATAGACAAGAAGTTACCTGATGAACCATATAGATTCACGGAAAAGTTGAAGGTCAATTCCACAATTGCGAGTAATCCTGAGACACTTGCGATTGATATAGGTTATACTGAACAAAACTCGAATTGGGATGCGAAGGTTTTCAAACCATCTGGACGTGCAAACACAGGAATAGTTGAGATACTCTCTGCTCTAAAATCTAAAAAAGTATTGAATGATGGCTTAGAATCCTTTGGTGAGTATTTAGGCAGTCTTGTCGCTGAACTTGGGGTGGAAAGCGAAACAGCCACGAAGATAAAAGGCAATACAGATCTCATGAAAAACGAAATAGATGGCGAAAGAGAGAGGGTAAAAGGAGTCTCACTCGACGAAGAGATGGCGAATATGATAAAGTATCAACATGCATTCAATGCGGCAGCAAGGATCATGACTGCAGTTGATGAGATGATTTCTAGGGTAATTGATAAACTTGGTGTTGTTGGTACATAGTTTTTAACACGGTTTGCCAAGAAGTCTCCCAACCTCTATAAGTGGGGGTAGTTCACTAGTTATTAGTGATTGATAACCTATGAAGAAGGAGGGTAATACGATGAGGATAACGAACAATATGATCAACGATAGAGCTCTTTTTAACATACAACAGTCACTAAATAGGATAGCAAAATTAAATGACAAATTATCATCTGGAAAAGAAGTCCAGTACCCAAGTGATGATGCAGTAATTGCAACTCGTGCATCAAATATATCAAGTAGATTGAGAGAACTTGAGCAGTACAAGAGGAATGTTGATCATGTAAACAACTTTACTCAGTCGTATGATACGACTCTTCAAGAACTGTCTAGTGTATATCAACGAGTGAAAGAACTCATGGTCCGAGGGGCAAACGGTACAAATACGGTGGACGAGAGAAACGCAATTGCAATGGAATTAAAAGCACTTAAAGAACATCTGATCGAAATTGCTAATACGCGCGTTGGTGACGAATACATATTTGGTGGGGCAAGGTCTGATCTCAAACCAGTTGATGAGAACGGGAACATAATAACACCGATAGAGGCTGATGTAAAGCGAAAAGTTAATACAGTTGGATACACTATCTCGTATGGAGTAACAGTGTACGATACCTTTACCCTAGATAATGGAAAGACCGTTTTTTCAACCATAGATGACGCAATTAGTGCACTCTACCAAGGTAATGAAAAGAAACTGTCAGAGATCTCTTTGAAAGAAATAGGCATTTTGGAACGCTCAGTGATGGAACACTTTGCAAATGTCGGTTCTACATCGAGAATGGTAGAAATGATCTCTTCAAGAATAGATGACTTGAAACTGTTTAACACCGAGTATCTTTCCAAGGAGCAGGATGCAGATCTGACAAAAGTCTTAACTGATCTATCGATGCAGCAAGCAATTCTCGAAGCTGCGTTAAAGTCAGCCTCTATGGCGATACAAAAGACACTTGTGGATTTCATAGGCTGACCCTTATCATGAGTGAATTGCAATTAGGAAGGTTTTCGTCGGACATAATAAGAAGTACAAAAACAGTTGACATGAAAGCTCACAAGCCGACGCATGCGTCGGCTTTTTTGGTTTGGTATTCAAAACCAACTTCTGATGTAAGAAACGTTGTTGAACTAGGTAGTGGTACAGGCATAGTTGCATTTTCGCTCGCCAAACTATATAATCTAAATGTGACAGGTATAGAACTACAGGGAGACCTTTATAGACTCTCACTTGAAGGGATTACCCTCAACGATCTGGAAGGCAAAGTAGCGTTTGTAAATGCAGATGTTCAAAAGGTTAGAGAGCTATTTTCTCCGGAAAGTTTTGATATGACTGTGTGCAATTTACCTTTTCACATAGGTAAAGAGAGTCAAAATGAGATTAGAAGAATCTCAAGAAATGCCAATACATCTGTTATAAACGCATTTGTTGACGCTGCATCATACCTTCTAAGAAACAAGGGAACGTTTGTTTTTGTAACAGCACCAAAGATTTTAGTACCAATCATGAGTAAGCTTTCCAAAGAAAATCTGGTAGTTCAGCGCATGTGCTTCTTTCATGGAACACCGCTTAAGAGTGCGAGATTTGTTGCTATTAGAGGAAAGAAAAATGGTGGACAGGATGTAGTTGTTGATCCACCGCAGTGGGGGGAGATTACATGGTAGAAAGGTACGCACTAGAACCCTTAAAGAGCCTTTGGACGCTCAAAGCACAGTATGAAAGATGGTTAGAAGTAGAATTAGCAGTGGTAGAGGCATACGAAGATCTGGGGACCGCACCAATTGGAACGTCTCGAAAGATTCGTGAAAAAGCACTGATCGATGTCGAAGATATCTTGAAGACAGAAGAAGTAGTTGAGCATGATGTAATAGCCTTCATCAAATCAATCACAAGAGAGTTTGGAGATGAAGCAAGATACTTCCACTATGGACTAACATCGTCCGATGTGGTTGATACCGCAAACACTCTGGCACTTGTTAGATCATTAGACGTGATAATATCTTCAGCACAAAAATTATCAGATGTATTATATGAAAAAGCGCTTCAATACAAAAACCTACCTACGATTGGCAGAACGCATGGAGTCCATGCAGAACCAACATCATTTGGCTTGAAATTCCTATCATGGCATGCCGAACTACTTAGAGATATAGAACGTTTGAATGTGGTTAGAAAGGAAATAACAGTTGGTAAAATCAGTGGCGCTGTAGGCAACTATGCAAACATAGATCCGCATGTTGAAGAGATAGCACTCAGCAAATTAGGACTGAAACCAACACCTGTTGCAACACAAGTTATCTCGAGAGATTACGTTGCACATATGCTATCAGTTCTGGCAATTACATCAGGTACAATAGAACGGATTGCTGTTGAAATAAGGCATCTGCAAAGGACTGAGGTGCTTGAAGCCATGGAACCATTCAGAGAAGGGCAAAGGGGTTCTTCTGCAATGCCCCATAAGAAAAATCCAATCTTGTGTGAACGACTAACAGGCATGGCAAGACTCATGAGAAGTTATGCAAGTGTTGGACTTGAAAATATGACGCTTTGGCACGAAAGGGATATATCCCACTCGTCTGCAGAGAGATATGTACTGCCTGATGCAACGATGACGATGTATTACATGCTGGAAAAGGCCGAATATCTGATATCAAATTTAAGAGTATTCGAAGACAAAGTAAGAAGAAATATTGAACTAACTGGTGGACTCATCTATTCACAGCGTGTCATGTTAGCATTAATAGACAAAGGTATGAGTAGGGAAGAAGCGTATACATTGGTGCAAGAAATTGCATTGGAGTGTTGGGAGAGGCAAACTTCTTTTGAAGAGGCAATTCGTGCAAGTGAACAAGTTAGATCTCTGCTAAAGTCATCGGAAATAGATAAATTATTCATTCCCGATTACTATATCAGGAACATAGATCAGATTTACCAGAGATTCATCAAGTGAATAGATTAACCAAACAAAAGCGAGCACGCAGAGTGCTCGCCTTTTTGTACATTGAATTTGCTTTTCAATTCAAATCAATATTCGTAGTCGTACTCGTACTCATCTGTTGTTTCTTCGTCTGATGTGCCATAATCGTAGTCATAATCGTATTCATCTGTTGTTTCTTCGTCTGATGTGCCATAATCGTAGTCATAATCGTAGTCATAATCGTATTCATCTGTTGTTTCTTCGTCTGATATGCCATAATCGTAGTCATAATCGTATTCATCTGTTGTTGTCTCTTCTGTTGTCTCTTCTGTTGTCTCGTCCGTTGCTGCCTCTTCTTTTTTGCCACTGTTTGCTACTACTGCCCAGATGATAGCGATGACGATGATAGCGATAACAATCAGTGTTACGGTAAGTCCTTTCTTAGATGCCATAACTCTAACCTCCCTTTGAATGATGTATTGGAAAACGAAACTTCTTCTTACAAGTTGAATTTCAAGTTTATTATATCACACTGCATGTTACTTTCAATGATTATTTCGTGATAAATATATGTTACATGTAGATTTAGAAAGATGATATAACTGAGAAATGTGATAAGACCAAGTAACAAGCAAGAACAAGAATTACGAAAATATGCAAAAGCCACAGATTTGAAGAGATTTTTGTACATATCAGCTGCATACTTCTGCATAAATGAGCAAACTAGCGATAATGAGAGTATAAATCAGTTTCAGAGTGAATATTTTAGAAATGTTTTGAACTAACAGAAAGCACAGATTTGGATTTATGGATGATATTTTTGTACAATATATATGGGAAGTTCTCAACAAACTTGCGACTAAAAAATCAAACAAAGGGGAGGTATTATCATGAGAGTTGTTACATGGGGCTTTGGAGCCATGGGAAGAGGTATTGCAAAAAACATTGTTGAAAGTAAATTCATGAAGTTGGTCGGAGTAATCGACAAGAATCCAGAATTCATAGGTAAAGACGTAGGTGAATTACTTGGACTTGAAAGATATGGGACGCGTGTACGAGATTCAATAGACGTCATTGAAGAGACGAATCCAGACATCGTTGCAATTGCAACCAGTTCGTTTATAAGAGACGTTCTACCTCAAATAGAATACGCTGTAAAGAATCATTCAAACGTCATCACAATAGCTGAAGAGATGGCTTTTCCATTCGACTTATATCCAGAAGAGTCTGCTTACATGGATAGTCTTGCAAAACGTTATGGAGTAACTATCCTAGGGACTGGTGTCAATCCCGGATTTGTACTTGACACCTTAATTATTGCACTGACGGGTGTTTGTACAAAAGTTGAAAAAGTAATTGCGAAAAGGATAAATGATCTTTCGCCATTCGGAAGAACTGTTATGGAAACACAAGGAGTAGGAACGACGCCAGAAGAGTTTGAAAAGGGACTAAAAGAGGGGACGATTGTTGGGCATATCGGTTTTCCCCAAAGCATAGGCATGATTTCAAGAGCACTTGGATGGAATATAACAAAAGTTGAAGAAGAAAGGAAACCGATAATATCCAGTGTCTACAGAGAAACATCTGTTGTAAAAGTTCAACCTGGCATGGTTGCAGGTTGCAATCACTCTGCAAAGGCATACGCAGGTGATAAGTGTGTCATCGAGTTATATCATCCTCAGCAAATTCACCCACATCTTGAAGGAGTAGATACAGGTGACTATGTGGAAATCCATGGCGATATAGATATAAGCCTTTCGATAAGACCGGAAATTCCTGGTGGGAAGGCAACAATCGCTATAGCAACGAACATGATTCCAATAGTTACTTACGCTCAACCAGGATTGAAATGCATGGCAGATCTTCCGGTCCCACGATCGATTTTATCCTCAATTCGTTAGATTTAATCCTAATCTAACAGTAAAGTTTCTAAATGAAAGGGGTGATCCAATGTCTACAAACTTGGCAAAAAAGGGCGATTGGGTCCAAGTACAGATGAACATATTATCTCCAGAAGAACGAGCACAGTACCTACCTGAAGATACAAAGAAGGTACCTCTTCAAATGAGGGTAAAGGGTTTCTTAGTTGATGAAATTGCATCACTTGGTGCTACAGTACGCATTAAGACCACAACTGACCGAATCTTATCTGGTATTTTGACAGATATCAATCCAAAGTATACCCACAATTTTGGTGAGCCTATACCAGAATTGATGAAAGTGGGCATGGAACTGAGAGAGTTTTTGGCAGGTGATGAAAAATGACATCAACAAATGATACTTCTTACGATGCAGTGATGTCGAGACGGACTGAAATAATGAAAAAGGCAGTTGGAATTGACTATGAAGAATTCATTGTCGAAGGTATTGCATTCGATTATGAGAAGATGATGAAGGAAGTTGGTTATTCCATAGATGAGGTACGACAGATCCAGTCTGAAACATGCGTGGGAAATACCCCACTTGTTGAACTGAAGAATATAAACCGTCTAATAAGAAAACTTGCCCCAAAAGGAAAAGGTGCGCGGATATTCTTGAAAGATGAAGCTGCCAATCCATCTGGAAGTTTCAAAGATAGGCGTGCAGCTGTTAGTGTCTACCGTGCAAAGGAATTCGGATATGAGGGTGTTATCGCAGCGACAAGTGGGAATTACGGTGCTGCCGTTGCTTCTCAAGCTGCCAAGCGCGGTTTAAAATGTATCATCGTGCAAGAGTGTTACGATAGTCATTGGAGGGGTCAGCCTGAGATACTCGAAAAGGGCCGTGCATGTGAGGCATATGGTGCAGAGGTTGTGCAGCTCACGGTAGGTCCAGAACTTTTCTATTACACGTTGCTCTTACTCGAACAGACGGGATACTTCAACGCATCACTTTATTCCCCGTACGCAATAGCTGGTATAGAAACACTAGGATACGAGATAGCACTGCAGATGAAAGAATTAACGGGTAAAGAACCAGATGCTGTCATCGTTACGCATGCAGGTGGCGGTCTCATCACAGGAACCGCCCGAGGGTTGAAAAAAGCAGGTGCAATCGGAACAAAGATAATCGGCGCAAGTGTAGATCTGAGGGGACTTCACATGGCAAGTGATGAAGATTTTAACAAGAAGTACTTCACAACAGGTCATACGGGTTTTGGTATACCATTTGCGGTCTTTCCAGATAGATCTGATGTGCCGAAGAATGCCGCAAGGCCATTGAGATACATGGATAGGTATGTTTTGGTAACTCAAGGAGAGGTTTTTTATGTAACAGAAATGCTTGCGCAACTTGAAGGTCTGCAAAGAGGACCTGCAGGTAACACGTCTTTGACGGCAGCGATTGCGTTGGCTCTTGAAATGGACGAGGACCAGACGATTGTTGTAAACGAAACGGAATACACGGGTGCGGGCAAACTTCCATCTGCGCAACTGACTTTTGCAAAACAGATGGGCATGGTTGTGAAAAGAGGAGACTCGATAAAAGAAGATGTGCCTGGCAAAGTGATAGCAATACCGCAGCACCCATCTCAGATAGGTGTCATAGAATTCCCAGTTGAAGATATGAAAAAAAGTTATCTCAAAGAACTAATCAAGCGGGAGGGTGTAAGACAATTCAGTGACGCAGAGATGCAGTTTCTGCAAGAAGATTTGCATGCAAGCAGAGAAGAAATTGTGAAATGGATGTCAGAAATTAAGGAGGTGTTGAAATGAAACCGAGAGTTGATGATTTTGTGGAAAGGTCCAAGCATCTTCAAGGCATGAGCGATGAAGAATTGAACGTATACTTTTGGCAGCTTGTTGAAAAAGTCGTAGATCCACTCGTTGATCTTGCTCAGACACATACATCACCATCGATAGAAAGATCTGTGCTACTCAGAATGGGATTCAATAGTCTTGAATCAAAGCAACTTGTTGACATGATCTTTGAGAGAGGCTTGCTCGGTAAGGGTGCTGGTCATATCGTCTGGCGCATAGCGAAAGAAAAGGGTATCGACTATATGGAAGCAGGCAGAAAGTTGATTGAAGGACAATACTGGGAAGATGTCGATAGAATCTTCAAAGGGGTGAGCAAATAATGGATAAGCTTGACCCAAGAAAACCAATTGATGTAGAAGAGATACTTAAGGATTTGGATAAATATAGACCTAGGAGAAGAGGCTGGACTTGGAGAAAGAAATTACCTGAAGGGACAAAGATAGATAGATACGAGTACTATCAGATCAGTGAACCACTGAAGAATAGCATTCCACTACCTGCTGCACATTATTTCAACAACATCGATCCACAACCAGATGTGGTAATCACATCGGAGATTGCTTCTGGCAGATTTGAAGATGACATAAGGCGCATGCGTATGGCAGCATGGCATGGTGCTGATCACATAATGGTTATTCGCACGCTTGGCCAATCACACTTCGATGGTCTGATTGAAGGTACTCCGGAAGGTGTTGGCGGTATACCGATAACAAGAAAGCAATTAAGGGCGACGAGAAAAGCACTCGATTTAATCGAAGATGAAGTTGGAAGACCAATCAACTTCCATAGTTATGTCTCCGGTGTCGCCGGTCCTGAAATCGCTGTTTTATTTGCAGAAGAAGGAGTCAATGGTGCTCATCAAGATCCGCAATACAACGTGCTTTATCGTGGTGTTAACCCAGTTAGATCATTTGTTGATGCGGCAGTTGCAAAGAAGATCATGGCATGGGCGGATATGCTTCAGATAGACGGTGCACACAATGCAAATGCATCCGCAAAATTAGCTTGGACAGTTATGCCGGAACTGTTGGTACAACATGGTATAAACTGCTTGTATTCTGTGAAAGTAGGTATGCCGAAGGGCAACATAGCATTATCAACTGTTCCACCAGTCATTGCACCGCTCCCAGAAATGAGAATAGATATGCCCTATGCAATTGCATTGAGAGAGCTATTTGATGGATACAGATTCAGAGCACAGATGAACACTAGATACATAGAGTCGGATCTCTTCGATGCAACGCGGGCCCACGTAATAAACACTGTTCTTTCGAGGCTTACAAGCGCAGACCTGCAGTCAACGATCACACCTGATGAAGGTAGAAATGTACCTTGGCATGTCAATTCGATAAGAGGTATTGAAACAGCAAAGCACACGCTCCTAGCCATGGATGGAATAAAGAAGTACGTCAAGGTAGACCAACAAGCAGTGAGGGAAAAGGTTAGAGAACTCAAAATGAGAGCTATTCTCATGCTCGAAGAGATAGTTAACATGGGTGGATACTTCGAGGCACTAGAAGCAGGTATGTTCGTGGATAATGGATATTATCCAGAGAGATTTGGCGATGGAATTGCAAGGAAAAAAGATGGTGAAATCGCGGCTGGCAGTGTTGTCTCAAGAGATGTGGATTACATGGCTCCGGTGTGTGAACACTTTGGCTACAACAACATCCCAGCAGATGTTGAAAAGCCATGTGATTTGATAGGTGGCTGCACATTCCACAATCCCGATAAGATACAATTTATAGACGAACTCGATGAGACGGATAATGTGACAGTAAGGCTTGAGAAGATAACGGACATGAGGAAGCAGAATGTTATAAAACCAGAAGTCGAGTGGTTTGCAGATGGTTGGATACAACTCGACATGACATTCTCTTTACCTGAAGAATATGCAGAGGCAGCAGCATTGACAGTCTGTGAAAGGCTCGGACTCCAAGACCCAACGATCATTGCCAAAACCGTGCTCCACCCATCGGAAGGTACGTATGTGGAGTTAAAGGCTAGAGTACCATTCGAGATCAAAGTGGACGAACTTGAACTACCAAAGAAACCTGAAACGCTTCCTGAAGAAGATTTATTTGAATTCGTTGAAAAACATCCAATTAAGGTCGTGGCTGCTACTGTTGGTGAGGACGAACATTCTGTTGGACTAAGAGAAATACTCGACATCAAACACGGTGGGATCGAAAAATACGGTATAAAATACGTCTATTTAGGCACAAGTGTACCTCCAGAGAAATTGATAGATGCAGCTATTGAGACTGGTGCAGATGCAATTCTTGCCTCTATGATCATTACTCACAATGATGTGCATGTTAAAAATATGCAGAGGCTCAACGAACTTGCGATAGAGAAGGGCATCAGAGATAAGGTACTCATAATCGTTGGTGGGACACAGATCAACAACGATATGGCAGTGGAGAATGGTGTTGATGCAGGATTTGGCAGAGGTACAAAAGGAGCAGATGTTGCATCGTTCATTGTCAAGAAACTGAAGGAGAAAACTGAAAGACAATGATTGTGTGAATACACTCGACACTAAACATTAGGGGGGGATAAAATGTACGAAGGATATGAAGTGACAGATTGGACAGTCATACCACCATTCAAGAACGAACCAATAGTAGATTTTTCAAAACCAGAAAATGAGGAACGCATGCAGACAGCACTTGAAAAAGTGTACAGTGAGTTTGGAAAAGAGTATGATATCGTCATAGGAGGAAAAGTCTACAAGTCGGAAAAGAAAATAAAATCAATCAATCCCAGTAAATATGACGAAGTAGTTGGATACGTAAACAGTGCCGATGAGGCGCTTGCTGAGCGTGCAGTAGAAAGTGCGTGGAAAGCGTTTGAAACGTGGAGTAAAACACCAGCACACATCAGGTCAGAATACATGCTAAAGGCTGCAAAGAGAATTAAAGAGAGAAGATTTGAATTTGATGCATGGCTGGTTTACGAAGTTGGAAAGAGTTGGGTTGAAGCTGATGCAGATGTGGCAGAGGCAATTGATTTTCTTGAATACTACGCGAGAGATATGCTCAGATATTCATCTGATCAACCGTTAGTTAGAATTCCGGGTGAACGGAACGAACTTAGGTATATACCTCTCGGGGTAGGTGCGATCATTCCACCATGGAATTTCCCACTTGCCATACTCGTTGGGATGACCAGTTCTGCGATTGTAACGGGGAACACGGTTATCCTAAAGCCTGCGAGTGACAGTCCCGTAATCGGTGCAAAATTCTTCGAGGTGCTACAAGAAATAGGCTTACCAGATGGTGTAGTCAATTTCATGCCCGGTAGTGGTGCGTTAGCAGGCGAGTATTTGGTGAAACATCCGAAGATCAGATTCATCAGCTTCACAGGTTCCAAAGAGGTTGGATTAAGAATCCATGAGCTTGCTGCAAAGCCCCAACCGGGCCAAATTTGGTTGAAGAGAACGGTGCTTGAAATGGGTGGAAAAGATGCTGTTGTTGTTGATGAAACGGCAGACCTAGACGCATCTGCGGAAGGTATCGTTGTGAGTGCATTTGGCTATCAAGGGCAAAAATGTAGTGCCGGTAGTCGAGCGATAATAGTGAAAGACGTTTACGATAAACTTGTAGAAAAGGTCGTAGATAGAGTATCGAAGATAAAAATGGGAGATGTCAGGTATAAGGAAAATTGGCTTGGACCCGTTGTGAACAAATCCTCGATGGAGAAAATTCTCAACTATATAGAAATAGGAAAGAATGAAGGTACACTTGTCTGTGGCGGTAGGAGTAGAGAAGATTTGGGTGGATATTTCATAGAACCGACTGTCTTCAAAGATGTTCCGTGGAATGCGAGAATTGCACAAGAAGAGATATTTGGTCCTGTATTATCGATAATAAAGGCGGAAGATTTCGACGACGCAATGCGAATAGCAAATTCCACGGAATACGGTCTAACAGGTTCTCTATATAGTAGAGACCGGGCAAGGATAGAGAGGGCAAAGGAAGAATTCCACGTAGGCAATCTCTACTTTAACAGAAAATCAACAGGTGCACTAGTCGGTCCACATCCATTTGGTGGATTCAACATGTCCGGTACAGATAGCAAGACGGGTGGAAGAGATCACTTGGGACTATTCATGCAAGCGAAGGCAATAAGCGAGAAGATTTAGTCATCGAATAATCAAAGAATTCGGAAACTGAATTTGAAATGTACATAAAACTCCTACGCTCAAATTAATTAGCGTAGGAGTTTTATTTTCCAAATGCAGATTGGAAATAGATTGATATTTCCCATCAGCTTATGCTAGATTTATGATAGAATTAAAAAGGAGAATTCTTCAATCGCCAACTAAGTTAATCGGGTTTCAGTTTTCAATATTTTAGATGTAAAATTAATATCAAGGATACAGAGTGCTATACGTTGATAATATCAAGAATACGACCCAAAAGTTATGATGGTGGGTACACAAGGGGGGATTTGTTGTGGAGTTTCTCGTCTATCCTTTACCAGAAGATATCAGAAGACAGGTTACCAATGGTCTTTTTTCCACCGCACAGAACGAGATAAAGAAACGCTTGGAAGAGCACAAACTACCTGATGCTATGACAAAAAGACTGCTCTTTGAGCTGTACCGTATCAAACTGCTTAAAAAGACTTACCCCTACACGGAAAAAGAAGCATATGCACTGCTGAAGAAAGGTTTCAAAGACATCACAAAGGAGGAATTTCAAAGGCTTGTTCGGGATGGAAGAATCGATTGGATGTACGTAGGAGATGTGAAGATGTTCGAAAAAAGGTTTGATAGCAATCTTGCATTTTCTAGCAAAGAGTACAAAGCAAGACAGAAGCTCACCAAAGAAAGCAGAGAGGGGTCTAAGAGGCGAAAACTCATAAACGACACAATTGGGAGGTTACTAAAAGGTGGTAAGTCAAGGACCTACAATGTACATGCCAAGATCTCCATGAAAAAGGACAATCCAGAAAATGAGCGTGTAAGAGTATGGTTACCTTTCCCTAAAGAAGCATTTCAACAATCATCTGTCAAATTGGTCAAATCGAGTCATGAACATTTCATAGCTGATAACCTGGTTGGTCAGAGAACGGTTTACATGGAAGGTATAGATACCGATGAATTCTCAATTGAATTCGAATACAATGTAAAAGAATGGATTGGAACTGAAAAGAATCTTGAACCGCAACCTGAAGAAAAGGATACTTCCGAAAAGTTACCGCACATAAACTTTACAGAATATCTATGGTCTATCTTAGATATCATATTTGGTTGCCAAGATTATATGGACTTTGATGATCTAACTCGTGCTAGAAAGATATACGACTTTGTAACGCTTAATGTTTCTTATTCATATGTTCTACCTTATGCACTCTACGATAACATACCAGAATATGTTACAACAGTCTTCAAAGGAGATTGTGGATTTCAGGCATTGCTGTTCCTTACACTTTGCCGTATGACAGGTATTCCTGCAAAATGGCAATCTGGTTGGAGCATCACTCCGCTCTCAGCTTCTCCACACGATTGGACGCTCATATACTTAGAAGGTCTTGGATGGGTACCGGTTGATCTTTCCTTTGGAGGTAGCCGGCGAGATGATGAAAGCATGAGGTTGTTCTATTTCACAAACCTTGATGGATTTAGAATGTTTGCAAACACGGAATTTCAAGATGACTTGGTACCATCAAAACACGCATGGCGTTTAGACCCATACGACAATCAGGTTGGGGAAATGGAATATGCAGATATAGATAAGGGTTACATACTCGATGTAGAGACTAAAATAGAAGTCATTGACTTCAAACAAGTCTAAATAGAATTTCCAAAAAACAAAAATAAGGGAGGAATTACTTATGGGACAGGTGAAATCTGTGGAATTTAAGATGAAAGAGTTTGAGTATTTCAAGCCATTCCATATAACGAATAGTATTTCGTATGGATCACAAAACATAGAAGTTATAGTTGAACTGGATAATGGAATAATTGGTTACGGTGAAGCATCACCATCATTCAGAGTTAACGGTGAAAAAGTCGCAGCAGTCATGGGCTTAGAAAATGCCGTGAATGAAATGATCGTAGGAATGGACGTGAGAAATTACAGGCAAATATTCGATATCACAGATAAACTCTTTGGTGCTCCAAGCATAAAAGCAGCTGTGCAATATGCCACGCTCGATGCATTCAGCGAAGAAACAGGCGTACCGGTTTATCAAATCCTTGGCGGTGCGAAGACAAAAATAGAAACTGACCAAACGATGAGCATTGGAACGATAGAAGAACGTATCAGTGAAGCCAAGAGCATTGTCGGGAAAGGGCACAATATCATAAAAATAAAGATTGGGGAAAATCTGGAAGAAGATATCAAATCGATGATAGCAATTCACGAAGCTACAAAAGGATGCAAGTACATCGTCGATGCAAATATGGGCTACACACCAAAACAAGCAGTGCGATTTGTGACAGAAGTGTACAGGGCAGGGGTAGATATATCAGTTTTTGAACAACCTGTTGGTATGTACGATATCGAGGGATTAAAGTATGTTAGATGGAACTCACCATTCCCAGTTGCTGCTGATGAAAGTGCGAAGACAAAGTATGATGTCATGAGGCTTATAAAAGAAGAAGCTGTAGACTACATAAACATAAAGTTGATGAAATCAGGTATAAGTGATGCATTGGCAATTGTCGAAATGGTAAAGGCGGCAAATTTAAAGCTCATGATCGGATGCATGGGAGAATCGAGCCTTGGAATCAATCAGAGTGTTCAGTTCGCACTTGGAACAGGCGCATTCGATTTCCATGATCTAGATAGTTCACTAATGTTGAAAGAACAAGTCTTTAGAGGAAAATACAAAGTTGATGTACCATATTATTACGTATAGAGCGGCATAATTATGCACAATAATGTGTAATAATACGTACTCTGAAGTGCTAACTGAGTTTTTTTGGAAATACTAACTTTCAAAAGGTTGAATGAAAGAGCGTTTCTGTGTTATAATATTCTTGACACTTGAGGAGGTGGAAGGTATGCGGAAATTAGTCCTTACGTTTCTTATTATATGCATTTCGGTCTTGAGTTTTTCGGCAAACTACGTGAATGCCTACACAACATTAGAAGAGCCACTTGCAAAGGTACTCTTTGAAGAATTCCAGAAAGAAACAGGAATAAAAGTAAACTGGGTGAGATTATCAACAGGTGAGGTGCTTGCAAGACTTGAAGCAGAAAAGAACAACCCACAGGCTTCAATCTGGGTTGGTGGAGTTGGAGTATATCATGTTGAAGCAAAACTAAAGGGTTTCACAACACCATACAAGGCACCATACAGCCAGTTTATCGATGCAAAATTCAAGGACCCAGAAGGATATTGGATAGGTCTGTACGTTGGACCATTGGCCTTTGCAACGAACAAGAACAGAGCGAAAGAGCTTGGGATAACACCACCAACAAGCTGGGCAGATTTAATAAAGCCCGAATACAAAGGTTTGATCAGAATGGCAGACCCAAATACATCGGGAACTGCATACAACGTGATTACCACGATGATTAATATCTATAAAAGAGATGAAAACAAGGCATTTGAGTATATGAAAAAACTCAATGTAAACATCAATATGTATACAAAATCCGGTGCAGCACCTGGAAAAGACTGCGCAATAGGTGAGACACCAATAGCCATTGGTTACCTGCATGATCTGATCAAGTTACAGAAGGAAGGGGCTCCAATCGTCATTACACTCCCAGTGGATGGCTCCGGGTATGAAATTGCTGCCATGTCGTTGATCAAAGGTGGTAAAGAACCACTTGAGGCAAAGAAGTTGTATAACTGGGTACTTGGTGACAAGGCACAATCAATCATTGCAAGCTGGTATGTGATACCACTCTCGCCGAAAGCACCCAAAAACAAGGTCGTTTACAAACCTGAAGACATAAACCTTATCCAACAAGATCTACTTTGGGAAGCGCAGAACAGAGAGAGGTTAATAGACAGATGGAACAAAGAAATTGGAAGATAATCAAGTTCTTTTTAGTAATTGCTATAGTATTTGGGGTGTTGTTTTGGGTTAGAACCACCATTAGAAATGAATTCTCCCGTTTATCACGGGAGAATTCATTAAATTTAGCACGTTCTGTTGCTTCTGTGGAACCTAATCTTTTAGCTGAAAAGTTTCCGGAAATATACTACTACATTTCGTACTTTGATGGGACAGAAATTGAAAATGTAGAGATTTCCGATGTCTTGAAGAGACTGCCAGATTACGAATATGGCCAAGAAAATGCGATGTATGAAGAGTTTTACATTTCGAATCACACAATAAAACTTAGTGGTAAAGAATACTTTGCAATACTTGCTCCAGTTGAGAAAGATTACGAAGTCATAGGTGTTATGATACAACTGCATGATGCGGAGAATGTTCTGAAATTGCTTAGAACAATAGATACGATGTTCTTAATTATCTATGCACTCTTTGTTATTGCGTTTACCATTGGGACTTTTTCTATTGATCCAGTCACTACATACGCCATAATAATAACCTTTGCAGTTGTCCTAACATTTGTTCTGTATCCTCTATACGAAGCTGTAAAACTTACGTTTGCTAGGACAGGAACTTTTACGTTTGACGTATGGAAAACAGTGCTGACTGAAAAGGCTTACCTTCGGTCCTTTGGCAACAGCATACTACTTGGTGTATTAACTGCAACTGTTTCAACTGTTATAGGTTTCCTATTTGCGTTTGTCGTCACAAGAACTACGATAAAGGGGAAGAAATTCATCTCGCTTATGGCAAATCTTCCGATGATATCTCCACCGTTTTCACTCACGCTTTCTTTGATACTACTATTTGGTTCTAATGGACTTATTACCAAACAGCTTCTGGGGCTTAAATGGGATATATATGGTCTAGATGGGCTTGTAATTTCTCAAACGATGGGGATGTTTCCAATTGCCTATTTAACAATGCTTGGTGTCTTGGAATCAATCGATAGCACACTTGAAGAAGCTTCGATGAATCTTGGTGCGAATAGATGGGAGGTCTTTAGAACTGTAACACTTCCACTTTCAGCTCCAGGACTGCTTAGTTCTTGGCTCCTTGTTTTTACGAACTCTATAGCAGATTTTGCAAATCCATTGATGCTTGGTGGGAAATTCAATGTTCTGTCTGTTACGGCATACCTTGAAGTTACTGGTATGAACAGGCTTGACAGGGGTGCAGCACTTTCACTTCTACTTTTGCTCCCAACGATGACAGCATTTTATCTGCAACGATACATAACAAACAGAAAATCGTATGTCACAGTCACTGGAAAGCCAAGCGGTAGGATCGTAGATATAGTGAGTCCCGGATTAAAAAAGGTTCTTACCACGATTGTGTATGTGATAGCTATATTCCTAGTAGGTCTTTATTCCACGATTTTCATGGGATGCTTCGTGAAAAACTGGGGCGTAGACTATTCATTCACACTTTCGAACATAGTTGAGGCACTTCAAAGAGGAAAAGATGCGCTTTTGGATACGACGATTTTGGCTGCAATTGCTATGCCTATAGCTGGGATTTTCGCTATGGTGGTCGCATTTCTTGTCGTAAGGAAGAAATTCGCAGGGAAGAAGTTACTTCAAGGATTGGTAATGTTGCCATTTTCTATTCCTGGAACATTGATAGGTATAAGCTACGTTATAGCGTTCAACAAACCCCCTCTCATATTGGTTGGCACTGCTGCAATCATCGTAATTAACTATGTTATTAGGGAACTGCCAGTTGGAGTTGAGGGTGGAGTTGCAGCGTTAAAACAAATAGATCCATCGATTGAGGAAGCTGCTCAGAATCTTGGAGCAAATCCACAAACAGTGTTTTCAACGATCGTACTCCCGCTTATAAGGCCTGCATTCATATCTAGCTTGTCCTATACCTTCGTTCGTGCGATGACAGCAGTCAGTGCAGTGGTATTCCTCGTATCTGCAAAATGGTATCATATAACGCTGCAAATATACAACTTCTCCGAAAATCTTAGGTTCGGACTTGCAAGTGTACTCTCATCTGTACTGATAATAATAATATTGACTGTTTTTGGCCTGCTTAGGCTAGTGGTTAAAAAGAGTGAATATCTAGAGAAGACGATAATAGGTTAGTTTCTGGTACTCTGGCTTTGTGATGTTATGAAAGCTATTAAAAGTGAGGGATATGTGTGAAACAGGTCACGCTGAGAATAGAGAACATTTCGAAAGTTTTCAAAGACTATAAAGGCAACGAAATACGGGCTGTAGATAATATAACGTTCGACATACAACCGGGGGAGTTTGTTACCCTTCTTGGACCATCCGGTTGTGGAAAAACGACAACACTCAGAATGATTGCGGGTTTTGAGAAACCGACCAGCGGGAGAATACTCATCAACGATATGAACGTTGTAGAAATTCCCCCTTGGAAAAGGGACACCGCAATGGTATTTCAGAGCTACGGACTTTTTCCACACATGAACGTTGGTGACAACATCTCCTATGGGCTGAAGATGAGAAAACTTCCAAAAGACGAAATTCAAAGGAGAGTTAAAGAAATTCTCGAAGTTGTTGGTTTGGAGGGATTTGAAAATAGACCACCATCGAGCTTATCCGGTGGGCAACAACAGAGAATAGCACTTGCAAGGGCTTTGGTAGTTGAACCTTCTGTCTTACTGTTCGATGAACCTCTTTCAAATCTCGATGTATTGCTTAGGGAACAAATGAGAGTAGAAATAAAGAGAATACAGAAAGAAGTTGGAATTACAGCGGTATACGTTACACATGATAGAACAGAAGCACTTACGCTCTCCGATAAAATAGTTCTAATGAGAGATGGTAAGATTGAGCAGATAGCAAGCACAGAAGATGTCTATGAGAAGCCAATAAACAAATTCGTGGCAGAATTCATGGGGAAAATAAATTTCGTTCCAATTAAAGTTGTTGAAGAATCTGAAAATGAGACCGTTGTTAAATTGAGAGATAGACTATACAAGATTCCATCCTTACCAACTGCTAACGCAGACAGTTACGTACTTGGATGTAGGCCAGAAGCTTTAAGAATCACCTCTGATGGTCCAATCAGCGGGAAGATAAAAACATTGGTCTACATGGGGAATTTCTGTGAATACTATGTAGATACGGAATACGGGGAGATCATGGTGAAGGTCAACCCACCGTTCGATAAGGCACTTTCAGAGGGTGTAGAAGTTACGATAGACATAATTCCAGAAATTGCGAAGATCATACCAGATCAAGAATGAAGATCCAAAGAAAAAGTTTTCATCAATATAATGGGCAAGGATACTCCAACTTCCAAGCGGTAGCTTAAGTTGGAGAAGAATTGTCCTACCTCTTTTCTGTTCGTCTTAAACTTTTAAAATAAACAAACGTGTGATATAATTATATCAACTGATACATCTGGTGCACATTAGTGCGGACAAGTAAACTGATGAGCCTGATGGCTCTACAGTGTAGAGGCTGCTTAGACCAGCTTGAGAGAATAAGGGTCGTTTGACTAAACTTCTTTCGAAATCCTCCACCTCTAAGGTGGCGGGTAGTTTAAAAAAACCGAAAAAGCTGGAGTAATTAAACTCCAGCTTTTTAACTCCTGGTCGGGGTGACTGGACTTGAACCAGCGACCTCTTGCGCCCCATGCAAGCGCGCTAGCCAACTGCGCTACACCCCGATAGTTTTTTGGTGCTGACGTGAATTATTTTATCACATTAGCGAACATATTTCAAGTAAATTCGACGAATTGAATACACTTGACAATTGCATATTTTTTTCAACTTAAATTGTAGCTTTGTACTTACAATCTTTCAACGGACATTCATCGCACTTGGGCTTCGATTTGCAATACACTTTTGCATGTTCAACTATGAGCCCATGCAATTCTTGATAGATTTCTACATCTCTTGGGTATGATGATTCGAACATCTGCTGCACGCTATCGTAATTTACAATTTCAGAACTTTGAAGCGCAAAAATCCTGTTGATCAATCTCTTCGTGTACGCATCTACAACAAACACTGGTAAATCCAACCCATAGCATAGTATCGAATCTGCAGTCTCTTTGCCTATGCCATTTACGCTGAGTAATTCATTTCTCAACTCTTTCAATCCGACCTCATCTTGTGCCTTCTTCCTGACTGCATCCATGTCAAAATTGTATTTCGATACCCAGTTAAGTAAATTCCTCACCCTTTTTGTCTTTACATTGAAAAATCCGGCAGGCTTTATCAATTCTCTGAGCTCATCGTCTGAAAGAGCACTCAGAGTTTTCAAGAAATTACCATTAAAACCATTTGAATCACTTAAGAATCTAATCCTTATCTTATCAAGCGCCTTTTCGACGTTGGCCCAACTTGTATTCTGCGTAAGAACAGCAGAGATGAGTACTTCTTCAACACTTCCAGGCCACCACTTTCCATGCGGCCCATGTATACTTCTCAGTATTTCGTAAAGTTGAGTAATCTCCATTGTTGTCACTCACCAACATAATAGCTTTGATTTTCGAGCAATTGCTCTGTCGGTACATCTCTAAACTCTCTTGCAGGTACACCTGCAAAAATCTTTCTTGGAGGCACATCTTTTGTTACGACTGCACCCGCTGCAATCAGTGCATCTTCTCCAATTTCTATACCAGGTAGAATCGTTGCATTAGCACCGATTCTAGCACCTTTTCTTACAACCGGTCCTCTAAAATGCATCTTCCTCTCTTCCGTTCTGCCAAGATAATTATCATTTGTGAATGTGACTTCAGGTGCGATGAAGCAATAATCTTCGATCGTTGATATGGCGGTTATGTATGCCTCGGTTTCTATTTTCACATACCTTCCGATTGTTGTCTTATTTTCTATACTTACACCACGTCCTATGATCGTTCTCTCTCCGATTTGGACATCTTCCCTTACACTGGCGAGGTCTCCTATGAACACAAAATCGTTTATCTGTGCACCACGGTATATCACGCAACTAGCACCGATCGTCACGTGCTTTCCGATATTCAATGGTGGAAGCGGTTTATCATCTGTAGTTGCCGAAGTTGAAGCCTTGAATGGGATTTTCCCAAGGACTGTGTTATCAGCTATGACGCTTCCCTCACCGATGTGTGTATCTTCCTTTATCACCACGTTATGTCCGATAGTCACGTTGCTATCTATCGTCACGTTATCTTCTACAACAACATTGTATCCGAAAGACACATTCTCACCAATCTTTGCACTTTGCGATATATACATTGCCTCACCTCCGAGATGAGCTTTTGTTAAGCATTCAACTAAGATTATATCATGAAAAAGGTCTCCGTTAGGAGACCTTTTTCAAATACCGTAGTTACACTTTTTAGGATATTAGAATTATCCTCCAAGATATGCTTTCTTGACCCTTTCATCTTCAAGTAATTCTTTGCCAGTTCCTTGAAGAACGATACTACCAGTTTCCAAAACGTATCCATAATCACACAATTTTAGAGCTTCATACGCATTTTGTTCAACAAGTAATATCGTAACACCATCATTGTGAATCCTTCTTATCATCTGAAAAACTTCTTTGACAAGAACTGGTGCAAGACCTAACGATGGTTCATCAAAGAGTAGAAGTTTTGGTTTCGACATCAATGCCCTGCCTATTGCAAGCATCTGTTGCTCACCACCAGAGAGCGTACCAGCCCTCTGTGTTTCTCTTTCTTTCAACACCGGGAACAATCCGTAAATGTATTCTAGATCTTTCCTCATCTCCTCTTTGTCTTTTCTAAGATAAGCACCAGCCATGAGATTTTCGTACGTGGTAAGATTTGGGAAGATTCTTCTCCCTTCTGGCACCATTGTAATACCACGTTTAACGATCTCACTTGTATCGAGTTTGGTCAATTCCACACCTTCATACTTTATACTGCCCTTTGTTGCCTCTTTGAGTCCGCATATAGTTCTCAACGTAGTTGATTTCCCGGCTCCGTTAGCACCTATAAGCGAAATAATTCGCCCTTCTTCAACTTTCATCGAGATTCCTTTAATTGCATGAATCCCACCGTAATGGACATGGAGATCTGTGATTTCAAGCATCTTCATCACCTACGCCTAAGTATGCCTTGATGACCAATGGATTCTGCTGAATTTCACTAGGCGTACCCTCAGCGATCGTTACACCATGGTCAAGTACTATGATTCTTTCACTGATATTCATGATAACTTTCATATCGTGTTCTATAACGATCACCGTTAATTTGTATCGTTCTCTGATTCTCAGTATCAATTGGTTTAGTTCCAAAGTCTCATCAGGATTCATACCCGCTGCAGGTTCATCTAGAAGTAGCAATTTCGGGCTTGTTGCAAGTGCCCTTGCAATCTCTAACTTTCTCTGCAGACCATACGGTAGTGAACTCGACTTATGATCTGCTAGGTGCTCGATACCCACTTCCTTCATCAATTCCCAAGTTTTCTGCTGGATAAACTCTTCCTCTTCTCTATACTTGGGTAAAAATGCAACTGCGGTGAACAAGTCAGACTTTAGGTGTACGTGAAATGCTGTCATGATGTTTTCTTTCACGCTCATGTTTGAAAATAACCTAATATTCTGAAATGTTCTAGCTATTCCTAGCTTGATGATTCTATCAGTCGACAATTTTGTTATGTCCTTACCACAGAATTCTATCTTTCCTTCCGTAACTGGAATAACATGCGTTATCAGATTGAAGATCGTTGTTTTTCCAGCTCCGTTAGGACCAATGAGTCCAAGCAATTCACCTTCCTTGAGATCCACGTTAAAATCCGAAACAGCGACTAGACCACCGAATTTTTTCGTAACATGTTCCAGTTTCAACACAGTTTGTCTTACATTTGGTTCAGTTGTTCTCTCTACTTCAACTGCTTGTAATATCATTCTTTCACCTTCCTCTTCTGGAACAGTTTTGCGACACCTTCCCAGCTGAATTCTCTTTGACCGAAAATTCCTTGTCTGAAGAAGAGAATTGTAAGCATAAGTAGTACAGAGAATATCAACATACGCATACCGAGAATTCCAGGAATCTCGATGCCGAATATGTGCATCGGCATTTCAACAAATCTCAGCCATTCCATGAGGAATGCAAAACCGATCCCTACAACAACGCTACCAGTTTGTTTCCAAGACCACCAAGCAGTATTATCATTATTATCTGGTAGGTGAATAGAATGCTGAACGAATTTGGGTCTATTGTCATTAAGAGACTGCCAAGTAACCCACCAGCCACGCCTGCAAAAAATGCACCTACGACAAAAGCGAGTACTTTGTGTTTGAAAAGGTTAATGCCTAGGTTTTCCGCAGCCACTTCATCATCTCTTATCGCCTTCAGTGCTCGACCATATGAACTGTCGACGATCCGTCTGATTACAATGACTGTGACGATTGTCCAGCTGACAGTCCACCAAAGGTTCGTGTAAGTTGGTAAACCTTTCAGTCCAAGCGGTCCATTCGTTATGTTTTGGAGGTTGTTGAACAGCGACCTTATGATTTCGGAAAACCCATAAGTCACAATCGCTAAATAGTCACCTCTTACCCTTAAGCAAGGTGCACCGACGATAAAGCCAGCTCCAGCTGCCATCAGTCCACCTATGATGAGAGCCCAGAAAAACGGAATCTGAATTCTATCCAATGGTGAGATGAGTGGAATCATGAAAAAGTTCGACATTTTCGTTTCAGGCGACATGTAAAGTAGCGCAGAAGTATAAGCACCGATTGCCATGAAACCAGCATGTCCCAGCGAAAATTGTCCAGTGAACCCATTTATCAAGTTCAGGCTAACCGCAAGGATTGCATAGATGAGGCCTGTATTCAATATCCTCTTTATAAAAGGATCCATGTGCAATTCCGAAAAGTATACAAAGATGTATATTACGATTATCAACATTAGACTGAGTAGTACACGTGTACTTCGTTTCATGCCTTTTCACCTGCCTCCTGACCAAACAGGCCATTAGGCTTGAATACCAGTACTATAACAAGTAATGCAAATATCAGTGCCTCACGGTATCCAGAATATTCAGGAAATGCGGCGGGAAGCAAAACAGTTAGCATACCAAGTAAAAAGCCACCTATAAGTGCTCCCTTTATACTTCCTATACCACCTACAACTGCAGCGATGAATGCTCTACTACCTGGATACTGCCCCATGAACGGGAAAATCTGAGGATATCTTAGTGCATAAAAGACAGCACTAACTGCTGCAAGTGCGGAACCCAAAGCAAATGTGAAAGATATCGTGTTATCAACATTTATTCCCATGAGCCTTGCAGTATCAAAATCAGTCGACAAAATTCTCATTGCAAGACCTATTTTTGTCTTTTGAAGGATGAAAGTCAATAAGAGGACCATGAGTATTGAAAACACTATAGTGTATATGGAGACGGCTTGAATTCTTACTTCTCCCAGGATTATAGTCTTTCTCATCATTTCTGGTACTGGGAATGACCTTTGTATACCACCGAACACCACAACTGCGAAGTTTTGGAGCAAGAACGACATACCTATAGATGAAACCAAAGAGTTTATTCTCGGATACTTTCTGAGTGGTCTGTAAGCAACCTTCTCTATGCCAACGCCAAGAAGAGCGGTCATAACGACACCAAATATAACAGCGGCAAGCCAAGGGAAACCAAATAGGACCGATGCGTAGAACATGAAGTAAGCAGCCATCATGAAGACATCTCCATGAGCGAAATTAACGAGCTTCACAACGCCGTACACAAGAGCGTACCCTACTGCGACAAGGCCAAATACGAAGCCAAGCGAAATGGCATTGACCAAATGTTGCATAAATAGACTCCAGCCCATTCGAACACCCCCAAGTTAAGTTGCAAAATTTCAAATCCTAGACAGTTTTAAAACATCATCGAAGCCCACTAGTGCTTGATTCCTTATTCATGTTCACTCACCTATTCTCTTCTCTCTAATATGCGGGAATGGCCATATGACCATCCCCGCATACAAAGTAAAATAGGTGGTAGAGAAGCTAGTTATTCAAGAAGTTATTCACCTTTTATAACAGTCACAAATTCAAACTTCCCGTTCCTTATCGTTTTTATGACGACATCCTTGATTGCATCCCTGTTTTGGTCAAATCTTATCCTTCCAGAGACACCGATGTAGTCGGTTGTGAGTAGTGCTCTTCTTATGTCATCCGGTTTATCAGAGTTTGCCCTTTTAATTGCATCGATAAGTACCATGTATGCATCGTAAGCAAGTGCTGGCAGATAGCCTGGATCTTCGTTATATTTTGCCCTGTACTTCTCTACGAATGGCTTTGTCTTGTCTGAGAGATCTGCCTTGACGTCGAACATTGTGCTGTAGTACACACCTTCGACAGCACTTCCGCCTATTTCGATGAGTTGTGGTAAGTCCCAAGTGTCACCGCCGAGAATAGGTTGCTTGAGACCAAGTTCCCGAGCCTGTTTTGCAATAAGTGCTCCGTCACCGACGATACCAACTGGTGCAAATATCACATCTGGATTTCCTCTCTTCACAGCAGTTAATTGTGCTGTGAAATCCTGGTCTCCGCCTTGGTATGCAATATACGTAACGACGGATTTTGGGTTACCAGTTAACTTTACGAATGCATCTCTGAAATAATACGCAAGTCCAACTGAATAGTCATTCGAAACATCATAGATAACAGCGGCTGTCTTAGCTTTCATGCTCTGAACAGCGAATTTCGCCATTACAGTGCCTTGAAATGGATCTATAAAGCATATTCTGAAGACATATGGTTTATCTTTTGTAACAAGCGGATTTGTGTTAGATGGCGATACATAAACAACTTTTTCCTTGTTAGCAATCTCTGTGGCAGGGATCCCAAGTGCGCTTGAATACGTACCAACGATTCCGACTACTTTATATTGCTCTATAAGTCTTGTAACGGCGTTGGCGGATTCAATCTTATCGCTCTTATTATCGAGTTTTACGAGTTTTATGGGCCTTCCAAGCACGGTAGGTACTTCTTCGTATGCCATATCTATTCCTCGCATACCTAGTTGACCAGCCATTGCATAGCTACCTGTTAACGGTTGTGCAACACCAATAACGATTTCATTTGCGGCAAACGCACTTATTATTCCTACTAATAATAGTAAGAACGAGAGTAATTTTCTCATACAATCCACCTCTCTAATGTGAAAAGACTTTTGAATTAAGGCTTTACTATGGAGATGAATTTAAATGAACCCTTTTCTATCTTCTTCACTATTGCATCCTTTATCGCATCACCATTCTCATCGAATGTTATATTCCCCGTCGCTCCCTGGAAGTTCTTCGTTTTTGCAAGTGCATCCTTTACATCAGCAGGTTTTACAGATTTGGCTCTGTTTATTGCATCGATTATCACCAAGTAAGCATCAAAGCCAAGCGCAGCAAATGCACTTGGATCTTCATTATACTTCTTCTTGTAAGCATCGATGAATTTCTTCGTCATCTCAGTTGTCATTGCCTTCTCATCGAAGTGTGTGCTGAAATATGCACCTTCAGCAGCGTCTCCAGCTACATCGATGATTTCTGGTACTTCCCACGTATCTCCACCGAGGAATGTTGCCTTGACTCCCATTTCTCTTGCTTGTTTCATGATCAGTGCAGCATCACCATACGAACCTGCTGGAATGAAAAGTACATCAGGATTCTTGGACTTTGCAAGAGTAAGTTGTGCTGTAAAGTCCTGATCTCCACCTTGATAAGATGCAACACCCAGAACCGATTTTGAGTCTCCTGTAAGTTCTATGAACGCATTTCTGAAGTAGTGTGCAAGACCAACTGAATAGTCAGAAGAGATGTCTTGAACGATGTAAGCGGTCTTTGCTTTCAAATTCTCGACGGCAAATTTTGCCATCACGGTACCTTGGAATGGGTCTATGAAACAGACTCTGAACACGTACTCTTTACCTTGAGTGACAAGTGGATTTGTTGGTGAACATCCTACCATAGGTACCTTCATCTTGTTTGCGACCTCGCTACCCGGAATTGCCAAAGAACTTCCATAACTACCGATGATCGCACTGACGTTGTACACTTGGATCAAACGAGTCACGGCGTTAGCTGCTTCCACTTTGTCTGTCTTGTTGTCCACGATTATAAGCTCGACTTTTTGATTCAAGACTGTCGGGAACATTTCATTCGCAAGCCTTATGCCTTTTAGCGTAAGTTGTCCGCCAGCTGCAAATGCACCAGTAAGAGGTTCAAATACACCTATCCTAATGGCAGAAAACACAAATACACTTGAAACCAAAAGCAAGACTATCAAAACTGCTTTTCTCACAGCAACCCCTCCCTTGGAAGAATGAAAACACTTTTGAAACTTTCCCTGAGTGACATCAAAATAGCCGTCGTAAAAACCAAAAGTTACATATGTATATGATTCGTAAAATTCTATAACAAATCATTATGCTTTTTCAAACTCAGTATTTGATGCTTTTTTCAAGCATATCCTAAGTTAAAGTCGATTATCTGTGGTATAGACATCTTTTTGAGATATTGCTATTGTAATACAGCTTTTACAGTTATCTAATCTTGTGATATGATCTAATCCTGGGTTTTGAAGCGAGCCTATGCTACCGCTAATTCATCCAAAGGGATGATTGGTAGCTGAAGTCTAGTGGAAACTAACTACATTTGTGTTATGCCTTCGGGCTGGCACAGAAGTTAGTAAGTACACTAGAACCTGCTGGCTTTAACCACGCAGAGCTTCAGAGATATATACTTGTATGTACTGTGATAGAGAAGATTTGAGAATTAAAAAGCGGGGAGACATCCCCGCTTTTAAACTGAGTATAAGTTTTTGATCTATCTTGCATTCTCACACCATTCCATGACCTTCTCCACATCTATCGTTGCAAGAGCAATGTAATTGTCTGCTGCACCGTAGTAAACATAGTACTTTCCTTCGTACTCGACCATCGCATCGCTGAATACAACGTTTGGTACACCACCAAAGACTTCCCAATCCTCTTGTGGTTCCAATATGGGTTCTTCGCTTCTCTTCAGCACCTTCGTTGGATCGTTGAGATCAACGAGCATAAATCCCAATCTGTAGATTGGCCTTGGCCCATCTTCTACCCCATGGTACAGCATCAGCCAACCGTAAGGTGTTTTCAATGGAGGCGCACCTATACCTACTTTCAGATTATCCCAATAGCCTTTCCTTGGACCTACGACATCCACATAGTTATTCCAGTTAATCAGATCATCGGAATATGCATACCATATGTCTGGTTCGAACCTGTGAATAAGCACGTATTTACCATTGATCCTCTCTGGAAAAAGTGCCGCATCTTTGTTGTTGATCTCATCTTTTATAACTATCCCGTATCTCTCCCACGTGATGAAATTCTTCGTATAAGCTATTGAAACTCTAGGACCTCTTGGCGAGTATGCAGTATAAGCCATGTAATATTTATTACCAATTTGTGTTATCCTTGGATCTTCCACTCCATAAAGCTCATCTTTTAAAGCAGGGGAGAAAACAGGTTTTTCCAATCTGTTGAAATGAACACCATCACTACTAACAGCATATCCTATCCGAGAGACCATGTCTGCACCTTGAGCTCTGTAGAGTAGGTGGAACAGTTCATCGTCGTACACTACTGCACAGTTGAAAACAAACTTGTCTTCCCATAAATGTTCTGGCAATGGTGCCAAAATAGGGTTGAGTGGATGTCTTTCCAATCTAAGTTCCATGCTATAGCCTCCTTCTTCTTCGTTTTTATTCTCATCTCAGAGACATTGAAATTCCTTGCAAGAAATATTTTCTTAGCAGGAGAAAGATCAAAACCATCGGTATTGTCTGTATAACCGAACCTGCAAGTATAGGCCCTATGTAACTCGCATATTCATGATTGAATGATGCCAACAAGACTGAAAGTGGCATCTTGTTGTAGTCTTTCATAACCATCAACGGCCAAAGGAAATTGTCCCATATGCCTATGAATGTAAATAGTCCGACTATAGACGCGGTGGAGCCAGCTAGTGGAAACATAAGACGAAATATGATCCAGAAATCATTTGCACCGTCCATCCTTGCTGCATCTACATAGTCTTCGGGGATCGTTTTGAATGCTTGCGCAAACATGAATATCCCCCATGCGCTAGTCAAAGAGGGTACGATAAGTGCTTTGTACGTATTTAGCCAGTTGAAGTTCCTTATCAATACAAACAACGGAATCATGAACATGAAGCCAGGAAATAGCATCTGCCATATTGTAAAATTAAACAGAACTTGTCCAGCTTTGAATTTTATTCTCGATATTGCATAACCTACCAATGCAGATGTTATTATAACTGAAAATGTGACTGTTGTCGATATAAAAAGGCTATTGAGAAATGCTCTAACGAATGGTCTTTCGAATCTATTTGCCATGACAAATATGAATTTGTAATGGTCCAATGTGAGGGACTTAGGCCAAAATGTTGTGTATATATCCTCTGCTGGCTTGAATGATGAAATAAAGAGCCATATGTAAGGATATATCCAAATAATTGCAAGAAAGATCAGTAAGATTGTTATTATGTAAGCACCGATTTCCTGTTTTTTCATACAAAACTCACTTCTCTTTCAAAGGTCTTTCTGATGAGCGTTACCAATCCATAGCTTAACAATGCAGTCACGACTGCAACTGTTGTTGCATATGATGGATCTATTCTTTTGAATGCTGTATCGTACATGTATATCATGAACGTCGTTGTCCTCTGCATAGGTCCCCCACCCGTTATCAAATATGGTTCGGTGAATATACCGAAAGTTAGCATAATGGCAAGAACAGTTACTGTAACGAGTGATGGATTAATCAACGGCAATGTAATTTTCCAAAATAGCACCTTTTTATTTGCACCATCCAGTTCTGCTGCCTCATAAAGTGATTGCGGAATCTGCTGAATACCTGCGTACAATATGAGGCCATAATAACCGATGAACTTCCACGTTATTATGAGGCATATCGAGAAAATCGCAAGTTGTGGATTACTGAACCACGGTATAGTTACACCGAAGAGCGCATCGAAGACCCTATTAACAGGTCCGTTCACAGCAAAGAGATTTGAAAAAAGTAAGGAATATGCAACGCCTGAAGAGACATTTGCTACCAGGAAGCTAAGCATTATAAACGTCCTGCCAAATTTCACTTTCTTTAGAGCGAGTGCAAATAATAGTGATGAAATCAAGATCATGGGGATCAAGTAAGCAAGAAAATTGAGAGTATTCAGAATAATCTGCAAGAAAACCTTATCCGTAAACATTTTCAAGAAGTTGTCAAACCATACAAAGCGTGGTTTGGAGAAGAAATTCCACTTTGTAAACGCCAAGATCAGCATCCATACAAATGGATATCCCCAAAATATGGCAGTGTAAGCAACGTAAGGAATTATCACTGAATAACCAAATATCCTCTCTTTTCTGCCGAACTTCGATCTCTTGTTCACCGGACCACTTCCCATTCTAGACATATTTTTCGGAAATCATTAGAATAATATCTTATTTATCTCCTTCACTGCATTGTTCAAGATATCGTCGGGTTTACCTTTCAAATACATGAGTGGTTCAACAAGATAAGTAGTCATAGCCTGCTGAATGTCTATGGTTTTATCTATCAAGGCAGGTGGAACTGCATACGCTACGTTTGATGAATAGGCTTTAAAGAACTTATCTTCCATATACTTAGCAAATACTGGATTTGTTGTAAGGTCTTCCCTTGCTGGAGGCATCTGCGTTTTCTCTATCCAGAGTGCATCGTTCTGTGCGTTGGAAAATACCCAAGAGATGAATTCAAATGCAGCCTTCTTATCTTTACACGTTGAGAAGATTACAAGTCCTTTGCTATCTGCAAATGTATAGACTGGCTTGTCTTTTGGGTAATCATCAGGAACCGGCGGTGTTGATATCCAGATGTTTGGTATAACCTTCGGGAACGTTTCCTTTGCCCAATTGACTTCCCATGGTCCTGTTATCTTTCCCAAAATAGTTCCATCATAGAAAGGATTTGTGCCAAGCTCTACGGCAGTGTATTTGTTTTGAAACATCGTGTAGATGAATTCAGATATCTTCTTTCCAGTGGCATCACCGAAATTAACTTTCCTCTTTACAGTGTCGATGTATGATTTTCCACTAGTAGCTGCATAATAGTATGTTATAAAATCATACCATCTATCCCACCAGTTTCTTCCAGATATGACCTGCATTGTGAACTTTTTCTTACCATCTGCAAATTTTTTGCTTATATCGTATATTTCTGAATAAGTTCTTGGAGGATTGCTGTATCCCAATTGTTTAAGAATATCGCCCCGCCACCAAAAGAGCATAGGGTTTGAATATATTGGGAAGACATAATGCTTGCCGTTTATAGCCCATTTGTCGATGATACTAGTCATCTTCCTTGTTTGAACGAGTTTTGTAAAATCCGCACCAAAGTTATCAAACGCATATAGTGCTCCGATATCAGCGAGTTGTGCGCCAAATCCACTGAAGATATTCTCACAGAAATCTGGTGCATTCCCTGCAGCCAAAGCAGTCAATATTGCTTCTTCTGAACTTCCTGCTGCTGGAATGGTTTGAACTTCAATCTGAATATCTGGCCTTTGTTTGTTCCATTGAGTTACCATGATCTTCCAGAATTCTTCTTGGTACGGATTAGGAGCAGTCCAGAAAGTCAATTTTACCGAAAATGCTGTAATCATGAGAACCAATAAAAGAGTTACACTTACGAACTTTTTCATACCAACCAACCTCCCTAAAATTAGTGTGGAATGCGCCCCTCACATTACCTGCAACATGTGTATATGTGTATATTGGATTTTCATATTATAGTTGAGTCACGCTTTACATAAGATGTGTACAAGCATTGTTTATATGGATGTGAGCTCTGGTTGTTGAGAAGTTCATAAAGCCTCTTTACTGCATTTAAGCCTAGTTCTGACTTTTGTACATGCAGAGTGGAAAGGCCTTCTTTTTCTGCATCAGGAATATTGTCAAATCCCACGACGTTTATTTGTTCAGGTATCTTGTAACCCCATTCCTTGAGTTTCTTGAGGGCGCTTATGGCAATGATATCGTTTGAACATATCAATACTTCGGGGACATGATCACGCAAGATCTTTCTCAAAACGTTGTCTACTTCCTCATTAAGTTCATCGTATTCCATGTTGATGGGTAACTTGCCATTCTTCCGCATTGCCGCCACGTATCCGTTATATCGATCCCTAAAACCGTAATACTTGAGTGGACCGTGCAAGTGGATTATTCTGTTGAAACCATTTTCAATGAATTTCTGAGTGACGTAAAAGACACCATCGTATCCATCACTGAGAATACTATTCACACGCAAGCCATCTATGTAATGGTCAACAAGCACTACCCTTGACCTTGACGAAATCTCTTCTATAGTTTCCTCATCCATGTCGCTACCAATTATGATGTAACCATCACATCCAGAAACTTCCTCTTCTTCGAAAATTATCTTTCTAGGAGTCATCTTATACATAGCGGCCGCATTTTCAATGGCTTCTAAAATCATTTTATAGAACGTTCCTATTTCTTTACCTAATAGTTCTTGGATCCTTCGACTTATCACCAGCCCTATCTGTTGATTCTTCTTTCGCGCCAGCGTTCTTGCCGATATATGTGGCTTGTAATCAAGCTCATTGACAGCTTTTAACACCCTCAGTTCAGTCTCTTCTGAAACATACCCCGTCCTGTTGAGAACCCTTGAAACGGTGGCTATCGAAACCCCTGCGTACTTTGCCACATCTTCTATCGAGACCATCTAGATTCCACCTCTTCTCCTCTGTGATTCGACAACATATCGCCAACGTACTTCGGTAAACTTGAGTAAGCGTTTACATATCGCCGTTATTATATTCTTATAATCAGAATATTCCAAAGTGCTAAATCTAAAGCAAATTATAAGAAAAATCTGATAATCGATGAATATGGACTAATTATTATGTTATTCCAAGATATCAATGCTTTTTGAAGAATAAATCAGTTATAATATGATGAAGTATTTGATTATAATACGGATGTAAACGCTTTCAGATTTTACAACACTATGAGGGAGGTGGGTGTATGAAGAAAGTTCTGCCTGTGTTATTCGTGTTAGTGGTATCACTTATGTCAGTTGCATTTGCAGGTACATTATCTATCCCAGTAAATGCTGGAGATGTGGAAGTTCCTGTTGTTGTTCAAATGTCCAAGTTGCTAGACTATGTGCCAGAGGATTTTGATGCTGATTGGTCAACTATGAAAATCCTAAGTAACGGAAAAGAGATTCCATACCAAGTGGAAGATGTCGATGGAAATAACAGAATTTCTGCACCAGATTATGTGGTATTCATAGCAAGTGGTAAGAGTCAGATAGTTGTATCGGAAGAAGCATCTGCAAAGACAACTGTTTATCCAAAGGCTTTTACAGTCACTAAAACAGATACCGGATGGACGATTAAATCAACAGATAACAAGTTCGAAGTAGCAGTAAACGACCATGGCCTAGTTCAAGTTACCCAATTCGGTGACGCAAAAGCAAAGCTTATCGATGAACTTGGCATTGCTCGAGTGAGTGGTTGGTACAATTCAACGTTCTACGTAGATGGCAACCTTGGTGACCACTACGAAGAAACTTCCAGCGCATTCAGAGTTGTGTCTATCAAAGTCCTCGAACCTGGTCCAGTCGCAGTTGGGATTGTCGCAACGTTGAAGTCTGAAAAGTTCAACGGATTAACCCAACAATTAGTCACGCACATATTCAAGAACGGCGATATCTTGGTCGATAACACGATTGTCTTTGAGACTTATGCAGATATGATGAAGGTTCAAGCAATGGCAACAAGACCAATCGCACCAGCATTCGATGATGCAGTTCACATGTTACCAGTCTTTAGAAGACTTGTATGGGCTGATGAACTCAACATAACACCATACGAATATTGGTTACAAAGAGATGCAATTACCATGGTGAACAATGTTCCATACATTGTATTCCCAGCAAATAGTAGTATGAAACCACTTTGGTGGGGTGCAACGTATATATTTGCTTCCATGGAAAAATGGAGAAGCAACTTCTCACCAAGTGGGAAAATCGGCGTTGCCGAGATACTTCCAGAAGTCCCAGTTGTCATGGCGGATTACAAAAAGTGGTTGGATGGTAGCACATGGGTATACGAAAGTCTTGAATTCAGAGATGGCATATTCAAGTGGATGCCTGGAGAATTCGATGCATACCCATCAACTACAGATGTGTATTCCATGAAAACCGAAGATATGCCGAATAGGTACAAAGCAGGTGACAAAGTACAGTTCTTAAGGCTTTACAATGTTTACAACGCAAATACGATAGTAGATGCCATTAAGCTCATTGAGAACAAGAGTGCATCGTTCAGAAGTTTAAAGATCGGCGAATAATTAGTCTGATTGGGGCCGATGCTCTTTTTCCTGGCCCCATTTATTGTTCTAAGATACATTTCAAAAGTTGGTGATATTATGAGGTTGAAAGGTCTGATGGTTCTGATGGTGATAAGTTTAGTCATTTTATCGACACTGAGTGTATCCTTCGCGAGTATACCATTCAATAATACCCATTTGGAAGAACTTTCAGAGTGGTTTACAATTAATGGAAATCAAGTGAAAGGCTACTGGGTTTATTCCGACAACAAGGGCGACCATTTCCAAGTTATGCCTGCTGTGAACGAGGGTGATTTTTGTGTAGATGATGTTGCTCGAGTCGTTCTACTTTACAGTGAGGCATATGAACTTACGAAAGATGAGACATACCTAAAATTGGCACTCGATGCATCAAAATTCGTTTTAGCTATGCAAGATTCAGATGGTGAATTTTACAACTTTGCATATGCAGATGGTACGATAAATAAACAAGGTGTTACAAGTTACAAGTCCACATCTTGGTGGACGTTGAGAGCATTCTTGGGTCTGTCAAAATTATCGCAGTTCACAGATGATGTGCAAGTAAGGGATGGTGCGAGGAAAGCTTACAATTCGATCAAAAAAAACCCACCCACTGCTGGAGATCAACTTGCGTTGTACGTCATGGGATTATCAGAATATGCAAAGGTTGAGAAGACGCAGGATGTAAAGAATACGCTCAAGAAGTATGCGGATGAGTTGGTGAATTACAAAACGGGACAATTCACCTATCTCAATGGCTTTTTCTCGGTTTATCAAGACAATTTTCTGTGGAACGGTTGGGGCAACCATTATGCAGAAGCACTCGTAGATGCATATCAAGCGCTTGGTGATCAAGAATACTTGGATTTGGCAAAGAGCAGCTTGAAGGCACAGATTCCATTACTACTTGGAACTGGGCTCATATATTCGATTGATAATATAAATGGGTATGTGAAACCATATCAAGAACTTGCCTATGCGCTTGAGTGTATAGCAGTGCCTGCTCAGAAGATATATGCAATAACACAAGATGATACCTTCGCTTACTTGTCAGCTCTTTCTGCTTCTTGGCTTTTCGGCGGTAACAGATTAGGAGTTAGAATGATAGGAGACAATGGAGAAGGATATGATGGGCTTGAATACATGCACGTGAACAAAAATTCTGGCGCAGAATCGACGATCTGTGCATTAAGAGTTATTTTGCACGGTAACCAACTACCAGAGAAATTTCATATGCTTGTGACAAATCCAAATATCGTTGCTCGCTCGGGTATGGCTATTTTGGAAGGTGAGGGGTTCGATCCAGGGATATCTTCGACTGTCGCTCTTTCAGGAAACTATGGTGCAGGTGCTATTGTCCAAATAGATGGAAAGGCAAAGTTGAAGAGAGATGTTTCAGACTTAGTACCAGGCAAATACTATGTCATGGTATCGGGACAATTTCCAAAGATAACCGTTACGATCTCTTCCAAAACATCTGTGAAGAAAGATATCTCAGGTAACGGCATATTCGAAATTGGTCAAATTGATGTTGAGAATAGCATCAGCGTATCCATTTCAAATTCTTGTAAATTCGATCAACTCATTTTAATTCCAGAAACGGTAGGAGTAAGTTTCCAAGAAAATGGTGTAACAAAAAGTTTGATATACAATCTATCGCAGAAAGACACATCTATTGTTGATAAACAACTATTTGTTGCTAAGACAACCAAAGTAAATCAAGAAGACACTGTAGAAGTCAAGAAAATCGGCACATTTGCAGTACTCGATATTTCAAAATTCTTCAACAGTGATGCTTTTGGGACACCTCTAAAACCAGCCAATTTTGATAATTTATCCGGTATCGTGGGTGCATATCTACCGGCAAACGAAATCAGTGAGGGTACACATCAGATTTCGAATGTCCCATTCGAGATAAGGACTAGTTCACTTGACAACGTACGATGTAACGGTCAAGTCATGGTCCTACCAGAGAAGTTGAGTGTAAAGAAAGTATACGTTCTTGCAGCATCAAACCACGGAGACTACAATGTTTCTATGCAGCTGGGCAGTAGTTCTTACAACCTTACGATAAATGACTGGTGTAAATCGCCAAATGGGCTTGTTTTTGATTATCGATACATCCCGACTGGCGAAAGACAATTCATGACATGTGGAACGTCAGTTTACATACTAGAAGTCAACGATACTGTTCAGAAGATCCTTTTGCCATCAGAAATAAACGTCCACATCTTTGCCATAACGATGGAACTCTCAAATTGAAATTTACTAAGAATATCGTGCACTTTCCCAGCAAATTTCTCATTGGTAAAAGGTAAAACCCCCTATCCCCTTTTCGTTGTTTAGACCCCCAGTGGCCCGCAAGGGCCACTTTTTTATGTTATCAATTCTTGATGTATTTTGAAAAATAGATATTCTGTGGTAGAATAATTTGATTAGTTATATACTCATGAGTAACTTACTTACAAGTAAGTAACTTGTGAGTAATATTTTGGAGGGATCAAAATGTTTATAGGAAGGGAAAAAGAATTAAAAGATTTAGAAAAGTTCTATGGAGAAAACAAATTTCAATTTGTTGTCGTATACGGGCGCAGAAGAGTTGGTAAAACTACTTTGCTCTCAAAATTTTGCCAAGGTAAGCCATCCTTATTCTTTACGGCAGATGAATCCATAGACAGCATTTCCTTGGAAAGATTTTCCAAAATGATTTTTTCTCGATATGCACTTTCCGGATTGAGCAGTTTCAATTCTTGGGAAGATGCATTCACCTTTGTCGGGCAGAAGGCAAAGGATGATAAGCTTATCTTGGTCATAGATGAGTTCCAGTATTTGGTGAATGCAAATAAAAGTATACCTTCCATACTCCAAAGATTGATAGATCATCAGCTTGTGAATACAAAACTGTTCCTAGTCCTATGTGGTTCGTACGTAAGTTTCATGGAAGAAGAAGTCCTGGGTTGCAAGAGCCCGTTATACGGAAGGCGTACAGCACAGTTTGAGATTGTCCCACTGGACTTCTTTGATAGCAGAAAATTCTTTCCAAGGTACGATTTGCAGAGCCAAGTAATGACGTATGGTATATTAGGTGGCACTCCACAGTATCTGTCTATATTCGACGAAAGTGTCGATGTATTTGAAAATGTAGAAAGAGAGTGTTTGCAGAAATCATCCTACCTCTATGAAGAGCCCATATTTCTTCTCCATCAAGAGCTGAGAGAACCATCAACGTACAACTCGATTCTTAGTGCCATAGCACACGGAAACACAAGGCTAAACAAGATCTCTACTAGACTAAAAATCGATGATACTAAAGTTAGTAAATATATAAACACATTGATAGGTCTCAAACTCGTCGAACGACTGAAACCAGAGCCAATAGGGAGAATAGGCAGAGAAAGTATCTTCAAAATAAAGGATGATTTTTTCAGATTTTGGTATCGATTCATTTTTGAGAATAGAACTCTGATAGATCAAGACTTGGGGCATTTTGTTGCAAACAACCTCATAAAGCCATCGATAAATGAGTACATGGGAGAAGTTTTTGAAGACGTCTCTTCGGAATTTCTTGAAAAGATGAATACACAGAATAGAGTACCTTTTACGTTCAAGAAGATCGGTAAGTGGTGGGGAAACAATCCTCTCAAAAAGAGAGAAGAAGAGATAGATATTGTTGCATATGACGAAGAGAACATACTTTTGGGAGAATGTAAATGGTGGAACGAAATCGTTGATATATCCGTGCTCAATACACTTATAGAAAAGGGAGTCCTATTCGATTTCAAAAATAAGTACTACGCAATTTTTTCAAAGTCAGGTTTTACAAAGAAGGTTATGGAATTTGCCAAAGTTAATGGTAAGATCTTACTTTTCACAGTGGAAGATTTTGCACAGAACTTCTGAATTATCTATTGCCTAACATTTTTATTGCTACTTGGTGGTATAATTTATTTGTCATGGAGTTTTGTTGCTTTGTCTGCATAAATCTGTATAGATAAATCAAGAGTATCATATTTTTGGGGGTGATAGTATGGAGAGGAACAAGAAAACTAGATTTTTTGCGGTTGTCTTAATAGCTATTTTGACGCTCTTCATAGCCAGTGTATCTCTTGCTCAGCAAAGGTCCGCACTGCTTTTCTTGACCGACTTTGGATTGAAAGATGGGGCAGTTTCTGCAATGAAGGGTGTGGCATTTGGTGTAGACCCAGACTTGAAGATGTACGATGTTACGCATGAAATACCCAGTTTCAACATTTGGGAAGGTGCGTACAGGCTCAAACAGACGGCAAGTTACTGGCCAGCTGGTACAGTCTTTATTGGTGTCGTTGATCCAGGAGTTGGTACTGACAGAAAACCGATCGTTCTGAAAACAAAGACTGGTCATTATTTCGTCGGGCCAGATAATGGACTATTCAGTTTGGTTGCAGAAGATATGGGAATAGAAGAGGTTAGAGTCATAGATGCAGAAAAGAATAGACTTCCAGGATCAGAAAAGTCATACACATTCCATGGAAGGGATATCTTCTCATACGTAGGTGCAAGGTTAGCATCAGGGCAACTAGAATTTGAGGATGTTGGGCCAGTGCTCCAAGGAGATATAGTACGTATCGAATATCGAAAACCTACACTTGTTGGAAATAGTGTAAGCGGGAACATCCCAGTACTCGATATTCAATATGGAAATGTGTGGTCGAATATACCTTATGAACTCTTCGAGCAACTAAATCCCGAGTATGGTGACATATTTGAGATCGAGATATACCTACTTGATGAATTAGTTTATAGTGGTGAGGCTCCTTTTGTCAACAGTTTTGGTGATGTGCCAGAAGGTGATGTGCTGATTTATTACAATAGTATGATGGAAGTATCTGTTGCTATAAACATGGAAAGCTTTGCAGATACATACGGAGTTAGCTCAGGACCAGAATGGACGATAGTATTTACTCAAAAGACTCCGAAAATCTCGGGAAAGGTAACGGATATAGACAAGTATGGTAATGTGCATACAGACATACTGGAAAGCGTCGTTCAACAAAGAGGATTTGAAATTGGTGACATCGTTCAAATAAAGGTTGGTGATAAAGTAATCGAAGCACCGTTTGCCACAGTGTATGGTGATGTTGATAGAGGGAAACCACTAATAAGATTAACAGATGGACATGTTCAACTGGCGATAAACTATGGAAACTTTGCGAGTACGTACGGACTGAAAGTTGGAGACACTGTGACAATAAAGCTTAAGGAGAAAGGAACGTACAAATCTGAACTTGAGATTAGACACCTTGTCAGAACAGACAACAGGGCAGACTACGATAGTGACGAAGTATTTGCCAATTTCAGAGAGGTAAGGTTAGGAAACATAGGGAGTGGAAAATTGTACAGATCCTCTCATCCTTCGATAAACGATCCAAGGGCACCTTATGCAAGCAAATTGATGGAAAGTGTTGGTATCAAAACAGTGATAAACCTTTCAGACTCACAAGAAGAATTGCTCAAAAACCTGCAATATTCTAAATACTATAAGTCTATCTACGATAAAGGTAACCTAATTGCACTCAACATGGGCGTCGATCCGATGAGCGATGATTTTGCGAAAAAGTTGCAATCAGGACTACTTTTCATGATACAGAAAGAGCCTCCATACCTGCTTCATTGTGTTGAAGGAAAAGACAGAGCTGGTATAGTTACTGCACTATTGGGCGCGATAATGGACGCTTCGACGGAAGAAATATACGCAGATTATGTAAAATCGTACGAAAATTATTACAAAGTCCAACCTGGAACTGCAGCATACGATGCAGTGAGGAAGATCATTTCTGATCTATTCGTAGAGATGAATGGTGGAAAACCAGTGGATGATTCAAACGTAAAACAAGTAGCAATGAAGTATTTAACCGAAAAGGTAGGGCTTACAGTACAACAGATTTCTCAATTGCAAGGGAAATTGAAATAGGAGTAGCAAGATTAGAATAGAGAATAAAGAACATTAATCACTAAATTGAATGTAGAGCATTCCGCCTTATTTAAGACAGGCGGAATGCTTTATTTTACCTACCCTCTTTTTGCTAGTATATCTTCGATTGCGTTTGCAATTGAAAGTAGCGCTTGATCTTGCATGTATTTTCCAACGATTTGCAGACCGATGGGAAGCCCACTTATCGAGCCACAAGGTATAGTTACTGCAGGCAGACCTGTCAAGTTAAAAGGTGCAGTGAATTTTGTTAACACCTTTGCCATTTCGACTGCATCTTTCCCTACAACTGGCGGAGCTATCACAGGAACGGTTGGAAGTATGAGCACATCATACCTTTTGAAGAACTCTTTAAATCGATGTCTTCCAATCGTTTGATTGTACCTTGCCGTTGCATATTCGATGCCACTTGCATTAGCTCCTTGCAGCAGTCTTTCTCTAACATCGTCTCCAAACCAATCTGGATGTGTTGCAAGTCTTTCTTTGTGAAACGTTGCGGCTTCCACTTGAGTGATTGTTCTGTTCGATATTGATAATTCTCTTAGCCAGTCAACGTTTTCTTCTTCAACACTTAAACCGCTTTCTTGCAACATCTTGACTGCGTCATCGAACGCCTTAAGTACATCTGCATCTGCTTCGTCTATAAAATTGCCAACTGCCTTTGCTATGCGAATTTGGTTTTTCTCTATACTCTTGCTTTTGTTGTTAGCATTTTTCACGCTGAATGGATCTTTTGAATCGTAACCAGTTATGATGTTGAAGATTATTCTTGCATCTTCAACGCAAGTTGTTATCGGTCCAACGTGGTCTAAGTGCCAAGAGAGTGGTATAACACCTCTTGTGCTAATTCTTCCATACGATGGTTTGAATCCAACAACTCCACATAGCGAGGCTGGTATTCTGATTGAACCACCAGTATCCGTTCCAAGTGCGCCAAGTGCCATACCGGTTGCAACAGCGATAGCTGAACCTCCGGAAGATCCACCAGCCACTCTCGAATCATCGTGTGGATTCAAGCAAGGTCCGTAATGTGGATTGTTGCTCGTCACGCCAAGTGCTAGTTCATGCATGTTTGTCTTGCCAACGAGCAATGCTCCAGCTTTTTTCATCTTAGCAGTGACGTATGCATCTTGCTTTGGCACAAAGTCTTTCCAAAAGAGGCTTCCAGCAGTTGTTCGAAGATTCTTCGTGTAGATGTTATCTTTCAAAGCAATCGGAATTCCAAATAGAGTGGGCAAATCGTCGTACTCTGATTCCAATATTTCATCTTGCTTTGCAGCCAACTCTATGACTTGATCGATGTCAGTAGTTATAAATGCACCAAGCCTTTTCCATTCTTCTATCTTCTCGATACTCTCCTTCAAGAGTATCGATGGAGTTATCTTCTTTTCTCTCAATAATTTCTGAGCTTCGTAATTAAACCATCCCGCCACCTATAGAGGTGGGAGATTTTGAGAGAAGTTTGGTCAAACGACCCTTATTCTCTCAGGCTGGTCTAAACAGCCTCTACACTGTAGAGCCAACAGGCTCATCAGTTTACTTATCCGCACAATTGTGCGCCAAAGGTATTTGTTGGTATAATTATATCACATATTTCTTTGTTTTGCTAGTATCCGCGTTAGATCATATTAAATGTCTTTGAAAAAGATTGGTTAGATCGTATTTGGATGTCTTTGAAATGATATCATATCCTTGACTCTTTTGGGAGGAGGCAGGGATGTATGGAGGCATTCGACATGGAACTAACAAAAAGGATGATAGAAGAATATTTGAAATCGAGCAAGAAAAGCAAGAGCGAGATGATAACACAATATT